>Ga0209197_1001569_pt1 | contig 14124 bp, 13 predicted proteins | sample COGITO_mtgs_1105_4_FD_184802 | JGI IMG/M metagenome (GOLD analysis project Ga0209197, IMG submission 184802) | Pelagic marine microbial communities from North Sea - COGITO_mtgs_110512 (SPAdes) (version 2) | ecosystem: Environmental > Aquatic > Marine > Epipelagic ... | reverse complement strand
TGAGCCAAGAACACATCGATTATATGTTGTCTAAAATCCCCCGTGCTCGTTTTGTAGAACTCGACGAAACAGCCGCAATGGTATGCTGGCTATTATCCTCCGAAAACAGTTTCACCACAGGGAGTGGTTTTGATCTCAGTGGCGGTCGTGCGACGTATTAATGCAATTGGCCGAAGGACTGGCTGGTTTTCTACCAAACATATGAGAACGCGCTTCAAATTGATGGAGAAATTTTCTTCTGTACACTCAATAACTGATGCCACTGTGTTTAGCCCCATTTCTCAGTACCACTTGTTTTGACTTTCTCTAATAAAGTTTCAGGGACGGGTGGTCTCATGTTTAGGACGTGATGAGGCCCGATCTGATTGAATTGCCTGAGCCAAGCATTGATTGCGACCTGGGCTTGTTTGGTGATGTGAAATCATTCGGCGTCTAGCACTTCTTTTCGCAGGGTCCCGTTAAAGCGTTCGTTATATCCATTTTCCCAAGGGCTGCCGGGGTCGATTTGCATCGGTTTGATCCCAACTTTCTTCAGCCAGTCCCGGGGGTGCATAGCGATGAACTCAGGTCCATTGTCATAGCGAATGAACTCTGGCTTGCCGTGTTTCATCAACAGCGTGTGCAGTGCGTCCAAAACATTGTGCGCATTCATATTGGGTCGCACTACCACGCAGAGCGCTTCACGGGTATATTCATCTAGAACCGTCAGCATTTTATAACTGCGCCCATTGCTAAGCTTGTCGTGGACGAAGTCGATGGCCCAGATGTGGTTGAGGTGTGTGGGCAGTAGCCTTATGACAGAACTGTTCTGATGATAAAATCGGCGCCACTTCTTATGCCGCTGGGGCAGTTGCAGGCCTTCTTGGCCCCAATAACCCTTCTATCTTCTTAGGGTTAACACGCCATCCTTCCATGCGTAAAAGTGTGGTGACCTTACGATAGCCATATAGCCCATAATGTTTAGCCAATCAGATCATTGCCAAACGTAATTCATCATCATCTGGTGGCTTCGTTTGGTATCGATGACTGGAACGTGATAGCCTCAGAACGAAAAATGTACAGCGTTCCGATGTGTTCAGTTTTTGACAGGTATGGATCACGGCTTGACACAACCCATCAACTGTTAGGCCGTCAGCTTTAAATAATGTCAATCTCAACCAAAACCCTCAGCGCATCTTCGTCCAAATAGCGCATACGTGCCATAGCAAAAGCATCTTATGACCATGAAATCATGGCACAGTTTTAGGGGGCTAAGACACGCCCAACTAGTTCAGGTTGCTCACTATTTTTGTCTAGCACTACAATTTACAGTTACTTACTTATAAGATCAGCGGTGCGTCTATGGTTGGCCGTTACCCGCTCTCGGTCAGCTTGGATCCGCTCACGCCGTTTTGCAATGTCATCACCCATCTCAAGTATTGATTTTGTTTCACTCTCGATGCGACTTAGAACTGCTGCGGCCTGATCACTTTCCATACGGGATAATTCTTTTAATTTTTGCAAACGATCGCTGTTAGATGCAACATTCTGCTGATTAGAATTTGCGGTAGAGGAGTTCATCCTTTCAGACAATGCTCCATCAACCCAATCTGCATTCTCAGAGATCATTGTATCTGCTTTTTCAGCAATGACTTCATTCGTCTGAGCCACCAACCCCGTGAGTGATTCGTAAATCACGTTCACCTCGGCCATTCGCAAGCAGATCTCTTTCAATTTTTCGTTGAGCTTAACACTATTTTCGATTTGCTCAATTTCAGTTTCATTTATTACCATCGATCGAAAATTGGTTTCCACCTCGGATTTTGGTTCCAAGGCGTTTGTCATCTCATGGCGAGCTAAATAAAGGTCGTTTACGTTGTCAACAGCTATGGCGCGATTACCGGTAAAAGCTGCTGTGAAATTTCTATGCCATAAGGACCGATGTTCCTCAATGTCTGCAAGCAGTAACATTAGGTCAGCATAAGTAGTTGAGACTTCTCCCTGCAGTTCGAATATAATCCGACGATTTTTTCGAATGCCCATTTTATTTTCTTTTACTAAATCTTGCCGATTTGTCATTAGATCACCTATTGGTCAGTCTGCTATATCATCCGTATTGAATGTGTCACTCTCGGGAAGTTGGAATTGTGTTGAGCGAAGCAACTTGCTCATGTTAATTATGCCTGTGTTGGGTTCAGATAGCTTGCAAAATCGATAGATAAAGTCGAAGGTGTTATCTGCCTGATCTGCTGATACTACGACATGAAACATTTCTACGTCAAACGAACCTGCCACCCCTGCAACCGATCTCTGCCCAATCGCAGAGCCTGCGACATTATAAAAATAGATTTCATTATTCCCACGCTTCATTAACTCTGGGATCAACAAATCTGTACCACCATGATAAAGAACGCCAGATATCAACCAAGTATAATCAAGGTAGTAGTCGTTAGTATCTGATTTCACCGCAGGTAACTGGTTTTTGGTTACAGGTACCTGCATTTTATTTACCTACATATTTTGACAAAATGGATGGAGGCACATAGGTAGCCGCCTGCATTAATGGAGTTGCATACATAAATCCCATTCCTGGTACATCAAGTTTTCCAGCCAAAAATATTCTTTCGAATAAACGATCTACTTCGTCGCTTGAAACCATTACGTTAACAACGTCGCGTTCTGCATCGACCGCAACGCCAAGCGCACCCAGACGCTCACGTATTCCAACTCCCATGGCTGCATGACTAGTGAAACCCTGGATGCCTACTTCTAGCAAAGACTCGCTAATGACTTCACCGTATCCATGCTGAACTACAGCAGTAATAAGTGTCACGTCGGTTAATGACGTAAACGAGCGTTTCATAAAACTTCTCCTTCCTGTGCGAGCTGGTGTGCCATTCGGCGTTCTTCTCGCTTCATTTTGAACTGAACGTACAGGCCAAGGGTTAATACCGCTAGGATAGGGCATATAGAAGCTGCTGCTAATATACCAAAGCCTTCCGTAGATCCGAGTGCGTTACCAAAACCCAGACCCATGGCTAGGACTAGCGGTACCGTTACAGGACCCGTTGTTACCCCGGCGGAATCCCAACCGACATTTACAAATTCTTCGGTAGACAGCAAAGTCAAAATTAATCCAAGAGTGTAACCAGGGACTAGTATATACATAATATGAAAATCAAAAATTAATTTTAGAACACCCAGCATTATACCAGTCGCAACACCAAAGGAAACGGCACCCATCAGCATTGATTTTTTAAAGGCTCCGTTAGTCAAATTCTGTACTGTCATACCCAAAGCGTTCAGCGCGGGTTCAGCAAGCGTGGAGCAAAGGCCTAGGACCCAAGCAAAGAGTGCTGCGATCGCAACGCCAACCGAAACCGTGTACAAGGGACTATTTGCAATTACATCAATTGATGTAAACGCGCCTGCGATCAATCCCCCTGATTGATCCCCCAATTTTGCAAGACCGTAAGTCAGTCCGACATTAAATACGCACATTCCAGCAACAGCAAGCACTATACCATAGTATGTTATAAAGGCGTTTTTCATTTTCTCCCGAAGAACTACAAGCAGGACAATAGCTAAAAATATCACTAATGGAATGATCGCCCTAACCCCTAGAATAACCTCAGTCCATGGAGTTACTTCAAACCATCGCGGTTGGTTTGCTGCTAAATCCGCTGCCATTTTAATTTCAGCTGCCCGCATTATTATCGTATCGACTGGAACGGTATAAGCTGTGTAGAAACTTAGGCACAACACTCCCAGTATCGGAAACACAGAGGCGAGTGTAACGATCCCAAATCCAGACAGGGATGAATCAGCTCCCTTACCAGCAGCGGAGGCAACCCCAATTCCAAGCGCTAAAACCAGCGGTACGGTGACAGGGCCAGTAGTTACCGCCCCACAGTCCCAAGCTAATCCCACAATTTTTGTTAACTCAGGGTCCATAAAAGCTATGGCACTCAGTATCAAGGTTGGCGTCACACTCATAAAAATAAGTGGTTTTAAACTCCACCCACGAAGAAAGCGTACGGTTCCTAGAACAGCTGCCAAGCCAACCCCTAGGCCAACCAACAATACTGTCGCTCCAGATCGATCATTCAATAGTGTAAAAAGATAGGGCGCCTTCGCTGGATCAACGATAGAACCCGCCACTTGTAGTGCTCCGATTGCAGGTTCCGCAAAGGTCACGCCGATACCTAACAAAAATGCAATCAGCAAAACGCCTGCTAAAGGAAGCTTTCGTGGCAAAGTATTGCCGATCACTTCACCAAAAGGCATTAATCCAAGCTTCAAACCTTCCATGAACATCATTAGGCCAATCATGACCGCAAATAGGCCACCCGCAATTATGCTAGCGTCCATTACTGGGGTCTTAAGCACCATGTACTGAAATAAAGCCAAGTAAATCGCCAAAGGCACTACTGCGCGTGCTTGATCAATAAATCGTGTTGATAGATAAGGTTGCAGAATCTTGACTACATCACCACCACCTAATTTCATTTTTGGCACTGGTTGTGGGAATTCATTGCCATGCCGATCAAACAAAGGTTCGGGCATTAGTTCTTGAAATGGAACCTTTTGCATGTCCACATACATAGCCTGAATGTAGTCTCCGAATCGGATTGAATTTCGTCCCGCCATGAAGCTAGCCCATTAAAATACACATTTTATCCTCAACATACGATAAAGGTATGTTATTTTCAAGGCTTTATATAGATGAGGAAATTAATGGTATTATTACATGCCTCAAAAGAAGGTTTTGTAAGCGCAATTGCCTGACACTTGCGGAACGACTTTGTAACCTCTTCGTTGCGGATAGGTAGGTACAGGTCTCGGCTATTCGAGGTTATCCACCCAAAATCTCGCGCATAGCTGCAAGAAACGTTTTGACTTCATCTAGGCTGTTATAGTGGCACATTGAGACGCGCACGGCGTCAGAAAGACCCCGTGGCTCAAGGATGTTGCCAGAATAATGGTCCGCTTTGAGCGTGTGAGTACGAATGCCCCGGCTGCGCAAAGCGGTGACCAGGTCAGGCGAGCTTAAGCCGTCCACTACAATAAATACGAGTCCATCTCGCACCGGATTATCGACGCCCCCGATGATCAGCAAACCCTCTTGATTGGCCAACCCGGCCAGATTTTCGGTGCCGTAAAGAATCGCATTGGCCAGGCCTTGAGAAGTGAGTTCTAAGACACCAGAATGAAACTGCTATTCGTATGTATTCACAACAAAACGTTTCTCAAAAACATTGCCCGCGGCCCGCGAAGGCCCACCTTCGATCTGCTGAGCGAGCGCAAACAAGCCAGATTAGTTACTTCCAAAAGCGTGACGGGCCCCTGAGGTTTTTTTGGCTGACTGCTTACTCGTACCAAATTAAAGAAGCGATCACCAAACATACACCAGTTGTACTCCCTATAGGGGTGATGGAATATCACGGTGAGCATATGGCCGTGGGCATGGACACCCTTGCCGTGACCAAGAGCTTGGATAGGTTAGAGCGCCAGATGGAAGTGGTCATTCTTCCACCATTTAGCTATGGAGCCGCCAGTTATGCAGTGGCTGCCCCTGAAAGCAGTGGCACCTTGCATGTTGATGCAGCAGTACTTGCTCCTTTAGCCGAGCAAATATTTACCGGCCTGCTGAGAATAGGCTTCCGAAATATACACGGGGTCATACACCACCAAACAGAAAACTTTTCAGCAGGCATGCCAACTGACTTAGCTTTTAAAATTGGTGCAAGGCAGGCACTTTTTAAGTTCTTAGAGCGCACCAACGGCGAGGGTTGGTGGGGCGCGCAAGATATGAATGATTATTATACTCAACATCAGTCAGGCAACGACCCGTTTAATTGGATAAAATTACATCCATTAATGGATGAGGCGATTATCAAAAATTATATTTTTGATCATGCCGGAGAGGGAGAAACTTCGCTCTTAATGGCCCTTGCCCCAGAAGGAGTCGAAATAGCTCGCGTAGCGGAAAATAATACTTGGTACACTAAGTCGGCATTTAACTCATCAACTGATAGGGGCGAAGAGGTTACTGCGAAAATTATAGAGCGTCTAATGCAGCGGCTTAAATCATAACATGGGAAACTTCAGATAGATAAAATTAAGCGTCATTATAGACGGCATCCGTTTACATTCAAATACACTGCATAAACAGAGGATGTTGCAGTAATGAAAAGCCTGTTTCCCTTTAATCCCCCAAAACAAACATTTGATACTATCTCTGGGATTAAAATTTTACCAATTAAACAGCCGGCGCTATCGTAGCAATGGACTCCATCCATAGCACTCGTCCAGATACGATTGCCAGTGTCAATTCGAAAGCCGTCAAAATATCCCGCTGTAGAAGTTGCAAAAATTTCTCCTACACCAAGCGTTTTGCCATCTGAATCTATCATATGGCGACGCATGTGCTGGGGGCCATTTGGTTCATGGGTGCCACCTGTATCCGTAATGTATAATGCTGTTTCGTCGGGAGAAAAGGCTAGTCCATTGGGCTTGATATAGTCGGTGGCCATTGCCTCAATTTTTTGCGTTTCTGGATCCCAACGATACACATTGCAGGTCCCAATCTGACTTTCTGCACGGCAACCCTCGTAGTCCATTATTATACCATAGGTAGGGTCTGTGAACCAAATTGAACCATCAGATTTAACAACAACATCGTTTGGCGAATTGAGACGGGCGCCCCGATAGCTATCTGCAATGACTTTCAAGGTGCCATCAAATTCCGTTCGGCTAACACGGCGTGATAAATGTTCGCAAGAAATCAATCTCCCCTGCTGATCCATGGTATGTCCATTAGCGTTGTTTGAAGGATCGCGGAATACAGAAACGGTTCCATCTGTTTCATCCCAGCGCATAATGCGATTGTTGGGAATGTCTGACCAGATGAGATATCGACCTGCGGGAAAATATGCAGGCCCTTCAACCCAACGCCCGCCAGACCAAAGGCGCTCAATTTTTGCATGACTTATTATACAATCTGCAAAAATTGGGTCGAGGATTTCATATCCGGTACCGTCAATCTTTCCAAACATAATGTATTTTCCTTGTTGTTGAGGCGAATGATCCCTTAACCATTCTAGCTGATTTAGCCACCAAGCACACTTGGGTCTTGGCCGGAATGGCTTGCTAGTTATCCAAATTGTTACCTTTTATCTACATCAACGCAAAGTAAACGGACGGTTTGCTCCAGAACAATAGCAAAAGTTTTGTCAGACAAATAAAATCCCGCATCGGATTGCAGGCGGAGCTTGAAGCTATGCGCCTAATAATTGGCGCCACTCATCAAGAGCAGCAGCATTGTTAACTTCATTATGGCTTTGCATTACGAAGCTAAAGTGGGAACCAATCACACAGAATTGCAGCAAGCCAAATAATCTCTGGGCTTATTTGATAGTCACAAAATGGGCTGAGCTTTGTCACTCAAGGATGCTGAGTGGTCGAGATGCCCACTTCAAGTAATTTTGCTCTGGCAGTTCTACGAATAGGAAAGTTCATCAAACCCTTGGGGATCTAATTTCGTAATAGCGATTCAATTTCTTTCCGGGTAGGCATTGAGGGTGCTGTACCCGGTCGAGTTACAGATATAGCCGCGGTTGCTGTGCCAAAACGGATCGCCTCAAGTGGTGAGTGGCCTTCCGCAATGGCAACTGCAAAACCACCATTGAAAGCATCGCCCGCACCAGTCGTCTCAACCACTGGGCCTGCGTTGATTGCAGGCACGTGCACTGAGTTGCTTCCATCGTGATAAAGGCAGCCATTCTCACCGAGCGTAATTATGGCTCCACCTGCACCTTTGGCGAGCAATGCTTCGGCTGCAGCAACCGCATCTTTCGGTGAGTTGACTGTGATTCCAGTGATTGTTTCTGCTTCGATTTCATTTGGGGTCACAAAATCGCATAAAGCAATCATGGAGGTAGGTAGCTCTACAGCCGGTGCTGGATTGAGGATTGTAGTTGCGCCAGCTTTTCGAGCGCAGGCCAATGCGTATTCAGCGGCATCTATTGGTTGCTCAAGTTGAGTCATTAAGACTTTGCAATGCTTTATGACTTCGGCGTGACTATCGATATCTGAACGATTGATTGTTGCGGCAGCACCTGGACATACAATAATGGCATTATCCCCAGTGTTTTCATCAACAAAGATGTAAGCAGCACCCGTGTAGTCATCAGCATGCTGCGTAGCCAGAGACGTCACCCCCGCTTTTTTCCAGGTTGCCAATGCCATATCGGCAAATGGGTCCTTCCCAAGTTTCGTGATGAAGCCTACCGAAGCGCCAGCCATTCCAGCAGCGACGGATTGATTAGATCCTTTCCCACCCGGACCGAGTGCAAAGGACTGCCCAAGGATGGTTTCTCCCAGCCGTGGTTGACGTTGGGCTCGATATGCCGTGTCAGCGACAAAAACCCCTAGAATAACTATATCAAGGGTCATTCGTCTGGCCCAACAACGCCTTTACGCAGGATAAAGCAGCCATAAAACCGGCGTTCGCCCGTTTGAATTACCGCATAACTCTTGCGTGCCAGATCGTAAAAGGCGAACCGCTCAACGCTTATCATTGGGCGGGGTTTCCCTTCAGCGAGGTTGATCTGATCTTGCACTTCTTGTTGGGTCGCTGGTAGCTCATCTGGGGCGCCAACAACCTCCATGCGCATCGCAAAATCATCCACAAAGGTATCCAATGGCAGAACTGAAAGGATGGAGCCTATTGCCTCGCCGCATGTCAGGTTCTCCATACGCAAGAGGGTGCCAAGACCCGTATGCCGCGCTACACTTTCTGCCGGAAAGTTTGTATCGCAAATCACCAATGCATCTCCATGGCCCATGGAGCGCAAGCAATGCAGCACATCAGCGTTCAATTTGGAATCAATCCCTTTTAGCATGTTCAATACCTCTCACTGGTTTTCTAAACCTTACCCCCGGCTAAATTGCTTCAAACTAACAAGAGTCAGACATCACTCGAGCCTTTCGCCACTTTCCTTATCAAATATATGCACTTTATCTGGCTGAATTTCGAGAAATACTTCGTCGCCAGGTGCCAGCGCATGGCGCTCTCGGAAAACGGCTGTAATTTCTTGATCTTGAAACTGGAAAATTCCATGAATTTCAGAGCCCGTCGGCTCAACTACTCGTACCTTTGCTCGCAGTCCAACATCTGACAGTTTGAGGTGTTCAGGCCGGATACCTAAACTGATCCTTTTTCCAACAGCGAGCTCCTTGGACGCTGGAATATCTAATGTTGAACCGGCTAGCATAATCGTTGCGAACCCGCCTTTTAATGCAGTTACCTCACCGTTAAGGAGGTTCATGGAGGGAGAGCCGATAAAGCTGGCGACAAACCTATTTTTGGGACGGTCATAGAGATCCAACGGACTGCCGACTTGTTCCACATGACCGCCATTCAGAACTACGATTTTGTCAGCCATGGTCATGGCTTCAATCTGATCGTGTGTAACATAAATGGTTGTCGTTTGCAGGCGTTGATGCAGCTCTCGGATTTCTGCACGCATTTGCACACGCAGCTTAGCATCAAGGTTGGATAAGGGTTCGTCAAAAAGGAAAACCTTTGGATTTCGTACAATAGCCCTACCCATCGCCACCCTTTGCCGCTGTCCCCCAGAAAGCGCGCGAGGATAGCGTGCGAGATAAGGTGTTAGGCCAAGTATTTCAGCTGCATCCGCAACCTGGCGTTTCACCTCAGCCTTGTTCATCTTTCGCAATTTCAAAGAAAAACCCATGTTGGCTTCGACCGTTTTGTGCGGGTAGAGCGCGTAAGACTGAAACACCATTGCTATGTCACGTTGGCTTGGCGAAAGGTTGTTTACTCTTTGACTCCCGATATTGACGTCGCCTGATGTGATTTCTTCGAGCCCAGCAATCATTCGCAAAAGGGTGGATTTACCGCACCCTGACGGGCCCACAAGCACCACGAACTCTCCATCAGCAATATCCACGTCAATACCATGAATAACAGCTGTTTCACCGTACCTTTTGAATAATCTTCTTACCGAAACATCTGCCATTGCCACCCCGAAATTTTGTTATCGCTTTATGATCTGCCTATCTTAGGGTATGACTTTTGTCCAGTTCTGGCATTACTAGCATGTTAGTTACTTGACAGATGCCAATTTTAGAACGAACCTATTTAAGTATCACAATATTACACGACTGCCATTGATGCCTTTGGCGTATCGTCACCGAACATACGAAACGCAGTTAACAATGGCCGATTCTAAGAAGGACGACGTTTTACTGAAAGGGAGAAACTTAAATGAAAGTTGAACACTATAACGCCATTATGCACAAGCAAATGAGCCGGCGGAAAATGCTACAAGGCGCTGCAAGCGTTGGCGCAATTGCCGCGATGGGAGGCATATTCCCTAAACAAGTTGCCGCCGGTGGTCACTCTGCAGTGCGCGCAGAGATTTTGAAAATTCCGGGTGTTGGCGCCGGTTCACCAACTGACGCAGACTGGCAAAAAGTTGGTGACCTTTGCCTTGGGCCAACGAAAGAACGTGTGGCTGAAGGTGAATTTGAGGGGGTTGAGCTGACCTTTATGGGATTGAATAATCAAAACCTTCACAACTTCCTTTTCCGCGGGTTCCTAAAGCCTTGGGAGGCTTACACGGGCGCTAAGATCAATTGGGTAGATCTCGCACAAGCAGACTACAATCCACGCCTGCAACAAGCGATTGCCACAGGCACAGTTGACTTCGATTTGATCGAAATGGGTGCCCCTTTTGAAGGTGACACAGCTGGAAAAGGCCTACTCGATGAAATGCCAGCCTGGGTCGAGGAGCAGATCGAAGCTGACGATCTTGTGAGCTACTTGCAGGCACCAGTTGGGACCTGGGATGGTAAGAAATACCGTGTCACCATCGACGGCGATTGTCACACATTCTGCTATAGGACCGACTATTTTGGCGACGGCGCAATTGGTGGCGCATCTGTGCCCAAGACGTGGCAAGAGGTAAACGCCGCTTCCAAAGAGTTGATCGGCAAAGAAGACCCACTCACAGGGCTGCCTGCCCATGGTTATCTTGATCCGCTCAAAGGCTGGGGTGGTTTCGGCTTCTACTTCTTAGAAAACCGCGCGGCGGCTTATGCCAAACACCCATCAGATCCGGCATGGTTGTTTGACCCAGAAACTATGAAGCCACGGGTCAACAACCCGGCTTGGGTGCAAGCGATTCAAGACGTTCTTGATCTCATAGAAGCGGGTGCTTATCCTGCTGACCAAATCAACGCTGATCCAGGCACAACGGGCTTCCAGCAGTTTCTTGCTGGTACTGGTTCTATGTTGATGTGGTGGGGCGACATCGGTTCAAACGCACGCACCTCAGACACATCTGTGGTCGGCGATGTTGTTGGCTTTGGGATCAACCCCGGTTCTGATCGCGTTTACAACAGCCAAAGCGGCGCTTGGGAAAACACCTACAATGAAGCACCTAACATGGCCTACCTCGGCTGGGGTGTTTACGTCACCAAGAACGTTCAGGGTAACGAGAAAAAACAAAAAGCGGCATGGAGCGCAGCAGCGCATCTGGGCGGGAAAGACATTTCGCTTTGGATGTCAGCCTATCCATCCGGTTTCCAACCTTACCGGAACTCGCACTTCCAGTACGATGAATGGGAGGCAGCAGGATACGATCGCGCCTATATCGAAGACTACCTCGGCTCGAATGCAGACAGCTACAATCACGAGAATGCTGCTATCGAACCGCGTATCCCAGGTATTTTTCAGTACTACTCAGTTGCCGAAGATGAATTGGCGAAGGGTTATGCTGGTCAATACGGATCTGCTCAGGAAATCGGCGATGCCATCGCCGCCGCTTGGGAAAAGATCACAGATCAGATTGGCCGGGACAGCCAGATCGCGCTTTACAAAGCTTCACTTGGGCTTTGACCAAAACGTTCAGACCGCTGGGACATCCGGCGGTCTGACACTTTCTTCCTAACCTGAGGTCACATCCCCATGAATACCGCAGGCGATCTGCTTCACGTCGTAACCGCAGACAATATCTCTGACCAGCAAAGACGTTTTGGCAAGCTTATAGTTTTGGGATCTGCCGCGCTGATGTTCTTTGTTGCAGGATTACAAACTGCCGATCAAAACGGATGGATCGACCTTGGGTTCGAAACATGGCGGCCAACCCTTTATGCCTATATTTTCTGGGGAATTTGCCTTTGCGCGGGTCAGGTCATTGCACGTGGCGAACATGGGAAACGTACCCTTTTTGTATTGCCTGCCGCGCTTTTTGTTGTTTCGATGGTGGTTTTTCCACTGCTATTTGGGTTGATTATAGCGTTCTCAGATTGGAACCTCGCGTCACCTAATGGCAGGCAATTCAACGGCTGGAACAATATTCGACAAATGTGGGCTGACCCATTCTATTGGAACGCAATGCGCAACATGGTCTGGTATTCGCTTGCCATCATCGTAGAGTATGCTGTTGCCTTTGCTCTTGCTCTATTACTGAATACTCAGATTAAAGGCCGTAAATTCTTCCGGGTCGCGTTTTTGTTACCTCTGATGCTGTCGCCGGTTGCTGTTTCATGGATGATTGGCAAGTCGATGTTGGAAAATCGATTTGGCCCGATCGCACGAATACTACGCGAAATGGGCGTGGAGAACCCGTCATTCTTTTCTTCACCCGAAATTGCTCGTTTAATGATCATGCTCATGGATGCGTGGACATACATACCATTTATGATGATCATGATCCTTGCCGGGCTCCAGGCCATTCCCAAAGAATTGCATGAGGCCGCCGAAGTGGATGGCGCCAGCGCTTGGACACGGTTCTGGGAAGTGACATTCCCGCTTATGCTGCCAGTGTCGATCACCGCTATCCTGATCCGTATTATTTTCAAATTAAAGCTTGCGGATATTATTATCAATATAACCTCCGGCGGACCGGGCGGCGCAACCGATAGCGTCACATCCTTCATTTTCCGCGAATACCGAGATCGGTCAAATGTCGGATACGGAACAATGCTCGCAATGTTTTATTTGGTGGTGATCGTTATTGCGATGACAATACTGATCAAGGGGGCAGACCGCTGGATGCGACCGAGGTACTAAGATGTCAGATCAGATTTTCCGCGACAGCAATGCAGATCGCGCCTTTAAAGCCAAGCGCTTTACCGGGCGGGCAGTAATCTATGGGATCCTAATCCTGTGGGCATTGATTGCTCTTTTTCCAATCTACTGGACCATCACCACCAGCTTCAAGATGGCCCCCGACGTGATGAAAGGGAACATCGTCCCCTACTGGGACTATACCCCGAGATGGTTGGGTTGGCGGTCACTTGGGCTTTCACCTGATACCATCGGCAATGAGAGCACCGTGCGGGCCGAGTTCCTGAAACGGTTTTGGAATTCTGTCATTATTGCTGTATCGGCTTCGGTGATCGCCGTTGGTTTGGGCAGTTGCGCCGCTTACGGCCTATCGCGTTTCAATTATAAGTTTGGGTTCATGCGAAATTCAGACATCTCTTTTTTCTTTCTCAGCCAATTAATACTGCCACCAGTGGTTTTGGCCTTGCCCTTTCTCGTTCTCTACAAAGCTCTTGCCATGTTGGACACGCGGATTGGTTTGATCCTGCTATATACTTTGACAGTCTTGCCAATTGTCATCTGGATCATGCGCGATCAATTCAGTTCAATCCCCTCTGAGTTGGAAGAAGCCGCTCTCGTCGATGGTTTGTCGATTTGGGGCGCATTCTTGACGATCATTTTGCCAATTGCGCTTCCTGGCATGGTCGCAGCTTTCATTCTATCTTTGGTTCTGACCTGGAACGAATACTTCTTTGCAGCCCTGTTGACGTCAAGCGATGCCAAAACATTGCCAGTGATGGTGGCCAGCCAAACCGGCAGTCAGGGCATAAGTTGGTGGTCTATGGCTGCGCTCAGTTTCGCCGCGATCTTACCGTTGATCGTCATTGGCATTGCATTAGAACGCTTTATCATCAAAGGAATGGCCGCAGGCGCTGTGAAGTAAGCCTAAATCCCACAGAGATGTACCTTGATCCCCAGCGCCCGCGCGAGTGCTGCTCGGCAAAGAGCCGCATCAAGTGCGGATTTAGCATTGTTTGCATAGACTACATTCACATGATTGGCCT
>Ga0209197_1001565_pt1 | contig 14172 bp, 8 predicted proteins | sample COGITO_mtgs_1105_4_FD_184802 | JGI IMG/M metagenome (GOLD analysis project Ga0209197, IMG submission 184802) | Pelagic marine microbial communities from North Sea - COGITO_mtgs_110512 (SPAdes) (version 2) | ecosystem: Environmental > Aquatic > Marine > Epipelagic ... | reverse complement strand
ACTGATAGAGGAAGCCGGTGATCGTGTAATGATTACCAGCAACCCGGTAATAGCAGCCACCGGCGCCGATCTTGTCACCACAGATGTATTTGCCTCTATGGGGCAGGAGTCTGAACAGCAGGACAGATTGGAAAAATTTGCCGGCTATCAGGTCAATCACCAGCTGATGTCCCATGCTGCGGACAATGCTCTGTTTATGCATTGCCTGCCTGCACACCGGGATGAAGAAGTCTCCGCGGAGCTATTGGAAGATAAGTCTATTTCTGTGGTATGGGATGAAGCGGAGAATCGCTTGCACGCACAAAAGGCACTGATGGTATTTCTGCTCCAAGCCAGCAGATAGCTGGTTTTTAGATGGCGGAATAAACCACATCGTCAATTTCGTATTCCACATCACCGCCCGGTGTCTTGACCACCACCACATCGCCAATCTCTTTGCTAATAAGGGCACGGGCAATAGGTGACTGATAGGAAATCTTCCCTTCTTTTACATTGGCTTCGTCGTCACCAACAATTCGGTATGCAACCTGCTCCTCAGTTTCGACATTGAGAATGGTAACCTTGGAACCAAAAATAACCCGGTCACCCTGGGGTATTTTGGCAATATCGATGATCTGGGAATTGGACAGTTTGGCCTCAATATCCTGAATACGGCCTTCAATAAAACCCTGCTGTTCCCGAGCGGCATGGTACTCGGCGTTTTCTTTTAGATCACCGTGCTCACGAGCCTCAGCAATCGCCGCAATCACATTGGGGCGATCGTTCTTCTTCAAACTTTCGAGCTCGACTCTGAGAGCAGCTTCGCCCTCCACTGTCATTACATTCTTTTGCATTAGCTAATACCTTTGTGCAGCGTCTGTAGATTGCGCACTTTGATGTCACCGCCAAATTGAAGTGCTTCACAAACAGCACTGCCACCTGCCATGGTAGTTGTGTAATAGACTCTGTGCTGTTCGGCACTAGATCTAATGGTGGAGGAGTCAGAAATCGCCTGACGCCCCTCGGTTGTATTAATGATCAGATTTATCTTATCACTCTTAATCATGTCAACGATATGGGGTCGGCCCTCTTGCACCTTATTGACCAGCTCTACATCAATGCCGGAGGCCTTGAGAATATCAGCAGTGCCTTTTGTGGCTACCAGCTTAAAGCCCAGCGTGCTCAACTTGGCTGCCAGATCAGCCACCTGACCTTTATCTCGCTCACGGACACTGATAAACGCTGTGCCCTTGGAGGGGATTTCATCACTGGCACCCAACTCAGCTTTGCCATAGGCCTCGGCAAAGGTCTCGCCGACACCCATTACTTCACCTGTGGACTTCATCTCTGGCCCCAGAATAGGGTCAATACCGGGGAATTTGTTAAACGGGAATACCGCTTCTTTAACACTGAAGTAAGGTGGGATAATCTCTTTGGTAAAGCCCTGGGACTCCAGAGTCTGGCCCACCATGCAACGTGCGGCCACTTTGGCTAGGCTGGTGCCGATGCACTTGGAGACAAAGGGCACAGTTCGCGAGGCGCGAGGGTTAACCTCAATCACATAGATCTTGCCATCCTGCAGTGCCAGCTGAACATTCATTAGGCCACGAACGCCAAGTTCCCGTGCCATCTTTTTACAGACTTCACGCATTTGGTCTTGAATATCTTCGCTCAGGCTGTAGGGCGGCAGTGAACAGGCAGAGTCACCGGAGTGAATACCAGCCTGTTCAATATGTTGCATAATCGCGCCAATCACGACCTGCTCACCATCGCTCACTGCATCCACATCCATCTCAATGGCATTGGGCAGGAAAAAGTCTAGCAGTACAGGTGAGTCTTCAGACACTTCTACAGCAGTCTGCATATAATGACGCAGCTCGTCTTCTTTATAGACAATCTCCATGGCTCGACCACCCAGTACATAGGAGGGTCGCACCACCAGTGGGTAGCCAATCTGCCTGGCCAGCACAACTGCGTCTTCAGTGCTGCGCGCTGTGGAATTTGATGGCTGCAACAGATCCAGTTTTTCAATCATCTGCTGGAAGCGCTCGCGATCTTCGGCGCGGTCAATAGCATCCGGCGTGGTACCTACAATAGGCACACCATGTGCTTCAAGGGCGCGAGCCAGTTTCAACGGGGTCTGACCACCAAACTGCACAATCACACCTTTGGGCTTCTCGACTCGCACAATTTCTAATACATCTTCCAAGGTGACTGGTTCAAAGAACAGTCGATCTGAGGTGTCGTAGTCGGTGGATACAGTCTCCGGGTTACAGTTGACCATAATGGTCTCATAACCATCTTCACGCATTGCCAGTGCCGCATGCACACAGCAGTAATCAAACTCAATACCCTGGCCAATTCTATTGGGTCCGCCACCAAGCACCAGGATCTTGTCCTTGTCGCTGGGGCGCGCCTCACATTCCTCTTCATAGGTCGAGTACATATAGGCGGTTTCGGTGCTGAATTCGGCGGCACAGGTATCTACACGCTTATAGACAGGGTGCAGTCCATGTTTATAGCGCAGTTCGCGCACATCAGCTTCGGCACAGCCGATGATATCGGCGAGACGGCGATCAGCAAAACCTTTGCGTTTAAGTCTGTACAGGCCGTGCTTATCGAGATCAGATAATTCACTGCCCTGCAAACGCTGCTCTTCTTTAATCAAGTCTTCAATCTGCACCAGGAACCAGGGATCCACTTTGGTCACGGCGAACATTTCTTTAATGCTCATGCCGCTGCGGAAGCCATCTGCCAGATACCAGATACGATCCGGCCCAGCTTCAGCCAGTTCATTGCGCAGTACAGCACTTGAATTATCATTCGTCAGATCCAGCTGAGGATCAAAGCCCGCTACACCCACTTCCAGGCCGCGCAGTGCTTTCTGCATGGACTCCTGGAATGTGCGGCCAATGGCCATTACCTCACCCACAGATTTCATCTGTGTGGTTAGCTTGGAATCTGCCTGATTAAATTTCTCAAAGGCAAAGCGTGGAATTTTGGTTACCACATAATCAATGCTGGGCTCAAAGGAAGCCGGTGTTGCGCCCCCAGTAATTTCATTCTGCAGTTCATCAAGGGTGTAACCCACGGCCAGTTTTGCTGCCACCTTGGCAATGGGGAAACCTGTCGCTTTGGATGCCAGAGCCGAGGATCGGGATACTCGCGGATTCATCTCAATAACAATTAATCGGCCATCTTCCGGGTTCACCGCAAACTGCACATTGGAACCACCGGTCTCAACACCAATCTCACGCAGCACCTTGATCGAGGCATTGCGCATTATTTGATATTCTTTATCGGTCAATGTCTGGGCTGGCGCCACTGTAATGGAGTCACCAGTGTGAATACCCATGGGGTCGAGGTTTTCAATAGAGCAGACAATAATGCAGTTATCTTTGCGATCCCGCACCACTTCCATTTCAAATTCTTTCCAGCCAATCAATGACTCGTCGATCAGCAGCTCATTAGTCGGCGACAGATCCAGACCACGACGGCAAATCTCTTCAAACTCTTCGCGGTTATAGGCAATACCGCCGCCAGAGCCACCCATGGTAAATGAGGGACGAATAATGCAGGGGAAACCAAAGCGGTCGGCAACCTGATAGGCCTCTTCCAGACTGTGCGCAATACCGGAATTGGGGGTATCCAGATCAATGGCTTTCATAGCCTTGTCAAAGCGCTCGCGATCTTCGGCTTTGTCGATAGCATCGGCATTGGCGCCAATCATCTCGACACCAAACTTATCCAGCACACCGTGCTTGGCCAGATCCAGGGCACAGTTCAGTGCGGTCTGACCACCCATGGTGGGCAACAGCGCATCCGGACGCTCGTCTTCAATAATTTTGGCAACTGTGCGCCATTCAACCGGTTCGATATAGGTGGCGTCGGCCATGGCCGGGTCGGTCATAATGGTGGCTGGATTGGAGTTAACCAGAATAACTCTGAAGCCCTCTTCCCGAAGCGCTTTACAGGCCTGGGCACCTGAGTAGTCAAACTCACAGGCCTGGCCAATAATAATGGGGCCAGCACCAAGTATAAGGATGCTTTTTAAATCAGTTCTTTTTGGCATATTCTCTCAACCGCGCTGGTCTTAACCGCGCTCTTCCATTAATTCAATAAAGTGATCAAACAATGAGGCCGCATCATGGGGGCCGGGACTGGCTTCAGGGTGACCTTGGAAGCTGAATGCCGGCTTGTCTGTGCGATGAATGCCCTGCAGCGAACCATCAAACAGCGAGCGATGCGTGGCGCGCAAGCAGTCTGGCAGACTCTCTTCGTCCACCGCAAAACCGTGGTTCTGACTAGTGATCATTACTATGTTGTTATCTATATCTTCCACTGGGTGGTTGGCGCCATGATGACCAAATTTCATCTTCGCGGTTTTGGCACCAGAAGCCAGAGCCAACAATTGATGACCCAGACAGATGCCAAACACAGGAATATTGGTCTGCAGAATTTCAGTGATTGCCTCAATAGCATAGTCACAGGGCTCTGGATCGCCAGGGCCATTGGACAGAAATATGCCATCCGGGTTCATCGCCAGCACTTCGCTGGCCGGGGTCTGGGCTGGAACCACTGTCAGCTCGCAGTCACGATCAACCAGCATACGCAAGATATTGCGCTTTACGCCGAAATCGTAAGCCACGACTTTAAATTTGCCGCCCTCTGCCGCTCTGTGACCTATGCCTAGTTCCCAGCTATGTTCAGTCCAGGCATAGCTCTCAGAGGCCGTCACTTCTTTGGCCAGATCCATACCTTTCAAACCAGCAAAAGCACGGGCAGCAGCCAGTGCTGCCTGATCGTCGATATCCCCAGCCATAATGCAGCCACTCTGGGCGCCAGATTCACGCAAAATACGCGTCAACTTGCGGGTATCTATATCGGCGATACCGAGAATATTTTTTTCTTTTAAGTAATCATCGAGGTTTTGTTCACTGCGGAAATTTGATGCCAGCAGTGGCAAATCCCGGATAACCAACCCAGCGGCCCAGATCTGATCTGACTCTTCATCTTCCCGGTTTACACCTGTGTTGCCGATGTGGGGGTAGGTGAGAGTAACGATCTGACGGGCGTATGAGGGATCAGTAAGAATCTCCTGATACCCTGTGAGGGCTGTGTTAAAGACTACTTCACCAACAGAGGATCCGTCTGCACCAATGGCAGTGCCTCTGAAAATTGTTCCGTCTGCAAGCGCAAGTACGGCTTCCCGGTGAGTATGGGAATTCACACAACCTCCTAATTAGTCACATGGACCTAGAATAAGATAACTCCGAAATGCGCATCAGACATGTGCAAAAAAACGAGATGAAACCGTGCGTCTCATCTCGTTTAATTAAATAATATTCTGTGCCCTAACCTCTCGGAACGAGACCGCTTTTATTATCGCGGTGTTAGCACAGTATTGTATTGAAGGAGGCTGATTTTGTCTATCACTGTCGGCGTTAATTTCACCCACACAGGGGGTTTTGAGCTGATTTTTATTTCAGCCCCAGAACATCCTGCATATCAAATAAACCTGCGTCCTGGGTCGATAGCCATTTAGCCGCGCGCACAGCGCCCCTGGCAAAGGCCATGCGGCTTGACGCTTTGTGGGTAATCTCTACGCGCTCACCATCCGCGGCAAATATCACCGTATGATCACCGACAATATCGCCGGCGCGCACAGTGGCAAACCCGATAGTCTGGCGATCTCTAGCGCCGGTCTGACCTTCGCGGCCGTAGACCGCCACTTCCTTGAGATTGCGACCCAGTGCACCAGCGACAGATTCTCCGAGAGAGAGCGCAGTACCTGAAGGCGCATCGATTTTATGCCGGTGATGGGCTTCGCTGATTTCAATATCCACATCATTGCCCAGCACTGAAGCTGCAAGCTCGGCTAATTTAAAGCACAGATTGACGCCAGTCGCGTAATTTGAGGCCATGCATACAGCATTGCTCTGACTGGCGGCCATCACCTGCTGCAACTGCTCATCATTCAAGCCTGTGGTACCAATCACCATTTTCTTACCATGCTCGGCACAGAAGGCGGCATTGGCGGCGGTCACAGCAGGGATACTAAAATCAATCAGCACATCAAAATCATCGGCAACCTCAGCCAATGATGCAGCAACCTGAATATTATTGCGCCCGATACCAGCTAGCTCGCCAGCATCTGCACCGACCAGAGAGCTGTCTGGCTGCTCCAGCGCGGCACTGAGTCGCGCGCCTTGGGTCTCGGCAATAGTCTCAATCAGAGCTTTGCCCATGCGACCTGCGGCACCGATTACTGCAATATTACTCATGGCTTTGATCCTTTATAACTTCTGCTACCTCTTAGGGTAACCCTAACCGGTGAGATTATCGAAGAATTTCTTTACCCCATCAAACCAGCTGTTGGTGCGCGGGGAGTGCTTGCTCTTGCCCGCCAGGCTGTTATCAAATTTTTGTAACAATTCTTTCTGCTCTGCACTGAGGTTGACCGGCGTTTCCAGCACCACTCGACACAGCAGGTCGCCGGTTGCACCACCTCGGACCGGCGCGACACCTTTGCCACGCAGACGGAACAGTTTACCGCTCTGGGTTTCGGCTGGGACCTTAAGTTTTACCTTACCTGACAGGGTCGGTACTTCCAACTCACCGCCCAGGGCCGCCTGAGCAAAGCTAATTGGCACTTCACAGTGCAGATTGGCATCATCGCGCACAAAGATAGCATGGTCGCGCACATGCATCTGCACATAGAGATCGCCAGCTGCACCACCCTGTGGACCAGCTTCACCTTTACCGGCCAGACGGATACGGTCACCTGTATCCACACCAGCGGGAATCTTTACGGATAATGTTTTGCGCTCTTCTTTGACGCCCTGACCATGACAGTCACCACAGGGGTCAGAAATCATCTGACCCCGTCCACGACATTGAGGACAGGCCTGCTGCACGGAGAAAAAGCCCTGTGACATGCGCACCTGACCGGCGCCGCCGCAGGTATCGCAGGTTACCGGGGATGATCCTTTACGTGCACCGGAGCCATCACAGGTATCACAGTGGCTCATGGTTGGCACATCGATCTGTACTGTCTTACCCTTTACGGCATCTTCGAGGTCTAACTGCAAATCGTAGCGCAGATCTGAGCCTCGCTGAGGCCCGCTGCGACCGCGTCCACCACCGCCGCCAAATATATCTCCGAAGACGTCGCCGAAGACGTCGCTAAATCCGGCTCCGCCACCACCGCCAAAGCCGCCGCCAGCATTGCCATCGACACCAGCATGGCCAAAGCGGTCATAGGCCGATTTTTTCTCGTCGTCGCCGAGAATCTCATAGGCTTCCTGAGCTTCTTTGAATTTCTCTTCGGCGTTTGCGTCGTCTGGATTGCGATCCGGGTGATATTTCATCGCAATGCGACGAAAGGCCTTTTTAATCTCGGCATCAGAGGCGCCTTTTTCAACACCCAGTATTTCGTAGTAATCGCGCTTGGCCATAGGCTGTTTCTTTTATCCTAAATATCGCTGATAGTATTAGGCGCGGGACATGCCCGCGCCTAAATAGAGTAACCGGCTGAAGACTTACTTGCTGTCTTCTTTGGCCTCTTCCTCGTCTTTCACTTCTTCAAACTCAGCGTCCATGGCATCGTCACCAGCAGCCTGTTCGCCGCCTTCAGACTGACCAGCTTCTGCCTGCTCCGCATACATCTTCTGAGCCAGACCAGAGGAGGCCTCAGACAGCACCTTGGCCGCTTCATCAATGGCTTCTTTGTCATCACCCTGAACCGCTTCTTCAACCTTGGCAATAGCCGCTTCGATGGCAGTTTTCTCATCATCTGTCGCTTTGTCACCGGCTTCTTCGAGGGTCTTTTTAGCCGCATGAGCCAGGCCGTCAGCTGTATTGCGCGCCTGCACCAGTTCTTCAAACTTCTGGTCTTCAGCGGCATTGGCTTCAGCATCCTTGACCATTGCATCAATCTCGTCATCCGACAGACCTGAAGAAGCTTTAATAATAATCGACTGCTCTTTACCCGTGGCCTTATCTTTAGCACCCACATGGAGAATCCCGTTGGCATCAATATCAAATGTCACTTCAATCTGTGGCATGCCGCGAGGTGCAGGCGGAATATCTGCCAGATCAAAACGACCCAGTGATTTATTCCCTGTGGCTTGCTTGCGCTCGCCCTGAACTACGTGAATGGTTACCGCAGTCTGGTTATCGTCAGCAGTGGAGAAAATCTGCGATTTCTTGGTAGGAATCGTGGTATTTTTCTCAATCACTGGAGTAGCTACACCCCCCATGGTTTCAATACCAAGGCTCAGTGGCGTCACATCCAACAGCAGTACATCGGTTACATCACCGGCCAGAACAGCGCCCTGAAGCGCAGCACCAACGGCAACAGCTTCGTCTGGGTTAACATCTTTGCGTGGCTCTTTGCCAAAGAATGCAGTTACTTTTTCCTGTACCAGTGGCATACGGGTCTGTCCGCCCACCAGAATAATTTCATCAATCTCGGAGGTAGACTTGCCAGCATCCTTAAGAGCAATTTTTAATGGCGCCAGCGAACGCTCAACCAGATCTTCAACCAGGGACTCCAGCTTGGCGCGAGTCAGCTTGACTACCAGGTGCTTGGGACCAGTGGCATCTGCTGTGATGTAGGGCAGATTAACTTCTGTCTGAGAGCTTGATGAAAGTTCAATCTTGGCTTTTTCTGCAGCTTCTTTAAGACGCTGCATAGCCAGTGGATCGCCGTGAATATCAATGCCGCTGTCAGTTTTGAATTCCTCTGACAAATACTCAATCAGACGCATATCAAAGTCTTCACCACCGAGGAATGTATCACCGTTGGTGGCCAGTACTTCAAACTGCTTTTCGCCATCGACATCGGCAATTTCAATAATTGATATATCGAAGGTACCACCACCCAGGTCGTAAACAGCAACGACACTGTCACCGGTAGTTTTGTCGATACCATAGGCCAGTGCCGCAGCAGTTGGCTCGTTAATAATGCGCTTGACGTCCAGGCCAGCAATGCGGCCAGCATCTTTGGTCGCCTGACGCTGGGAGTCATTGAAGTATGCAGGTACAGTAATTACTGCTTCCGATACAGACTCACCTAGATAGTCTTCGGCGGTCTTTTTCATTTTCTTCAGTACTTCAGCAGAAATCTGTGGCGCAGCTTTGCTGTCCCCTTTGATCTCTACCCAGGCATCGCCGTTGTCTGCTTTAACAATTTTGTAGGGCACCATTTTGATATCTTTCTGCACCACATCATCTTCAAAGCGACGACCGATCAGGCGCTTAACCGCATACACTGTATTGTGCGGGTTAGTCACTGCCTGACGCTTAGCTGACTGACCTACCAAAATTTCGCCTTCTTCAGTGAAAGCGACAACAGATGGCGTCGTTCTGGCACCCTCTGCATTTTCAATGACTTTGGGCTTATCGCCTTCAAGTACCGACACACAGGAGTTGGTGGTACCCAAATCTATTCCGATAATCTTTCCCATTATTTGTTTCTCCGTTACTTAACTTTAGATATTTACTTGCTTGGTTTATATGTGGGTGCGCTTTCCAGTATTTCAAGGGTCGCAACCATGAATTCAATGTTTTTATCCCTGGGAGACCACGACCATAGCGGGGCGCACCAGTCGGCCATTCAATGTGTAGCCTTTTTGGAATACATCCATCACGGTGTTTGCCTCCAGATCCGGGTTGGGCACCATGCTCACAGCCTGATGCAGCTCTGCATCAAAGGGCTGACCTGCTGGATCTATGGCTTCAATCTTGTAGCGCGCCAACACTTCCACAAAGGATTTCAAGGTGAGTTCCAGGCCTTCGGCGACGGATTTTTGTCCTTCGTCTGCCGTATCAATGGCAGCCAATGCACGCTCCAGATTGTCCACAACGGGCAACAGATCGGCGGCGAATTTATCCAGGGCAAATTTATGGGCACTCTCGACATCCCGCTCGGCACGGCGGCGCACATTCTGCATTTCTGCCTGGACTCGCAAAACCTGATCATTGGCTTTTGCCACTTGCTCAAGCAGCTGTTCCGACACTGGTTGCTGCTCTTCTTGCTCGGCCTCTATCTCATCGAGAAGCTCGGCTTCAATCTCGGCATTGAGCTCTTCTTTTGATTGCTCTGCTTTTGATTGCTCGTTTTTAATCTCAGCACTTTCCGCTTGATCATTTGCTGCGCTGCTGTCTTTGTTGGTTTCGTCAGACACGCCAACTCCTTACTGTTTCACCATTGGATTGACCCACTGGGCCGTTATATTTACTCTGATCCTAGATATGGGGCCAAACTTAAAAGTTTCAAGCGATTGCGCAACAGCAATCTGTTCTGTATAAACCTAAGTTAAATCACTGGTGACTAAAACATTGCTTCTATCGATCAATATCAATAATTACACGCTGGTAGAAACCCTGGAAATTGAATTTTCTGGCGGCACTACGGCCATCACTGGTGAAACCGGTGCCGGCAAATCACTGGTGCTGGATGCGCTGGGAATGGCACTGGGAGACCGCGCAGATACGGGCACCATTCGCCACGGCAAAGATCGCGCTGAAATCACCGCAACTTTTGATGTTAAAGGCCTCGAGGAGGCTAATAGCTGGCTGGATGAGCATGATTTTAGTGCAGATGAGCAGTGCATTCTGCGCCGCATCTACACGGTGGAGGGGCGCTCACGAGGCTATATAAACGGTCAGAGCTGCACTATGCAGCAGCTACAACAGCTGGGCGAGATGCTGACAGATATCCACAGCCAGCACGAGCATCAATCCCTATTGCGCCGCGAGACCCACCGTAAATTATTGGACGACTATGCCAGCGCTTCAGATTTGGCGACAGAGGTGGCCGGGGATTATCGTCACTGGCATGCAGCCCATAAAAAACTGACCGGTTTGATGGAACGTTCAGATGAGCTGATTGCCCGCAAGGATTTATTGAGCTTTCAGGTCAATGAACTGCAACAGCTAGACCTTGACCCCAACTCCCTTATTAAGCTCGAGACTGAGCAGCAGACTCTGGCGAATGCCGAGCAGATTTTGCAAGAGAGCCAGAGCGTGCTGGCGATTTGCGATCAAAATGAGGGGTTTAATGTGCGCGACGGTCTCAACCGTGCGCTGTCTACTCTGGCGGGGCTTAAACACAAGCCTGAAGCTCTGTCTAACGCTGAAGAGTTGCTGCAAAGCGGTCTTATTCAGATTGAGGAAGCCACTCGGGAAATCGAGAGCCATGTGGATCGCTTTGAAGCTGATCCCCAGCGTTTGCAGCAGGTAGAGGAGCAGCTGGCGGTGATTTTCCAGTTAGCGCGCAAGCACAGGGTTAATTCGGATCAGTTAGCGGAGACGCTGACAGAGCTAGAGACAGAGTTGCAGAGCCTACAGGATGGCGGTGAGAGTATCGATGCTCTGCAACAGCAGTTGACCGAGCTAGCCTCTGCCTATGAGGCTTCGGCGCAAAAGTTAAGCGCTGTTCGCCAGCAAGCCGCCCAAACCATGGCAGCAGAAATCAATCAGCAACTGCAGAAACTCTCTATGGAGGGTGCTGAGCTATTGGTGCAACTCAAACCTGTATCTGAGGGCGAGTTCCGCGCCAGCGGTCTTGAGGAAGTTGAGTTTGTAATTGCCACTAATCCAGGCCAGCCTCATAAGCCATTGGCCAAGATTGCCTCAGGTGGTGAACTCTCTCGGGTGAGCCTAGCCATTCAGGTGGTGGCGGCCGGGCACTCTAAGATCCCTACGCTGGTATTTGACGAGGTAGATGTGGGCATTGGTGGCAGTACGGCGGATATTGTTGGGCAGTTGCTGAAGACACTGGGTGATCGGGGCCAGGTGATTAGCGTGACTCACCAACCTCAGGTGGCGGCTCACGCCCATCATCATTATCGGGCCAGCAAGGTGATTGAGGCAAATAATGCTGAGTCATTGATGGTTGCGCTGGATCGTCAGCAGCGGGTAGATGAGTTGGCTCGTATGTTGGGTGGAGCTCAGGTGACAGATCAGACGCTTTCTCATGCTTCTGAGTTGCTTTCATTGGCATCTAACTAAAGTTATCTCCTGTTCGATGGGATGACGTCGAAATCGCCATCACACCGATTTGGCCAAATCCAATCGGACACTTTCCTTTAGGGCAGTTCATGGCTGATCGGTGACAAACTGCCATTGCTCCATTTCTACTTAACATTTTAGGCTAGTCTGGAATGTATGCCCCAAGCTCAGCAATGACTGAACAGTTGCCGGAGGATCAACAAAATTTAGAACAAAAAAAATCCCCGACTGCCAAGGCAAGCGGGGATTTTTTATTTTGCTGAAGCTTAGGCTTCTGGAGCTTCTTCTTCAGTCGACTCGGTGGCAGCTGGTGCTTCTGGGGCTGTGCCCTCTTCCAGCTGAGCTTCTTTGATGGACAGCTTTACGCGGCCGCGGTTGTCGATTTCGAGAACCTTAACGCGCACGTCCTGACCTTCGCTCAGGTAATCGGTTACTTTGGCAACACGCTCCTGGGCGATCTGGCTGATATGTACCAGTCCATCTGTACCAGGCATAAAGTTAACAAAGGCACCGAAGTCTACGATGCGAACAACTTTACCGTCGTAGATGGTGCCCGGCTCTGGGTCGGCGACGATTGCATTGATCGCTTCCATCGCTGAGTTCAGACCATCTGTGTCTTCGGAGTAGATCTTAACTGCGCCATCGTCTGTGATGTCGATGGTTGAGTTGTGCTCTTCACAGAGTGAACGGATGGTTGCGCCACCTTTACCAATCACGTCGCGGATCTTATCTGGGTCGATTTGCATCATGCCCATGCGAGGTGCGGATTCGGCAACTTCGTCACGGCCTGCGGCGATAACTTTGTTCATTTCGTCGAGGATATGCAGACGAGCTTCCATGGCTTGCTCTAGAGCAATTTCCATAATCTCTTCGGTGATACCTTCGATTTTGATGTCCATCTGCAATGCAGTGATACCTGCAGCTGTACCAGCCACTTTAAAGTCCATATCGCCCAGGTGATCTTCGTCACCCAGAATGTCGGTCAGTACTGCGTAGCCTTCGTCTTCTTTAACCAGACCCATGGCGATACCAGCAACTGGTGCTTTCAGGGGTACACCAGCGTCCATCAGTGCCAGGCTTGAGCCACAAACTGAAGCCATTGAGCTTGAACCGTTAGATTCGGTGATTTCTGATACTACGCGCATGGCGTATGGGAATTCTTCCTGTGAAGGCAGCACGGCGTTGATACCACGACGGGCCAAACGACCATGGCCTACTTCACGACGGCTGGTGAAGCCGATACGGCCACATTCGCCTACGGAGTAGGGAGGGAAGTTGTAGTGCAGCATGAACGGGTCGTCACGACGGCCTTCCAGAGCATCGATCATCTGTGCATCACGGGTTGAACCCAATGTTGCAGCAACGATGGCCTGAGTTTCACCACGGGTAAACAATGATGAACCATGAACCTTGTCCAAGATGCCTACTTCTACGTTAATGGCGCGGACTTTCTTGGTGTCACGACCATCAATGCGCGGCTCACCGCGGATAATGCGGCCACGAACAATATTCTTCTCGAGCTTTTTGAAGGCGTCTTTCAGATCTTCTTCTGAATGACCATCTTCACTGGCCAATTCTGCAACAGCACGATCACGAAGACCGTTTACCGAGGCAACACGGGCCTGCTTGTCTACCACCTGGTAGGCTGCGTCCAGCTCGGCGCCAACTGCTGCTTTAAGGGCGTCTTTCAGCTCAATATTTTCTTCTTCTGCCTGCCAGTCCCAGCGGGGCTTGCCGGCTTCAGCGGCCAGCTCTTCGATGACGCTGATAACGGTTTGCATTTCCTGGTGGGCGAACAGTACGCCTCCCAGCATAGTGTCTTCTGACAGCTCGCTGGCTTCTGATTCAACCATCAGCACTGCATCTTTAGTACCGGCAACAACCATATCCAGTGAAGAACCTTCCAGCTCTGAGTAGGTTGGGTTCAGCAGATAGCCTTGTTCTTCGGTGTAACCAACGCGAGCGCCGCCGACGGGGCCGTTAAAGGGAATACCGGAGATAGACAGTGCCGCAGAGGTGCCGATCATTGCGGCGATATCTGGGTCGATATTCTTCTCGGCGGACATAACGGTACAAACAACCTGTACTTCGTTTTTAAAGCCATTGGGGAACAGAGGACGGATCGGGCGGTCAATCAGGCGCGATGTCAGCGTCTCTTTTTCATTGGGGCGACCT
>Ga0209197_1001557_pt1 | contig 14203 bp, 5 predicted proteins | sample COGITO_mtgs_1105_4_FD_184802 | JGI IMG/M metagenome (GOLD analysis project Ga0209197, IMG submission 184802) | Pelagic marine microbial communities from North Sea - COGITO_mtgs_110512 (SPAdes) (version 2) | ecosystem: Environmental > Aquatic > Marine > Epipelagic ... | reverse complement strand
TTTAAAAAAAGAGTTTAAAAATATAGATTTAGCGTTATATTCAATTAATGGAGATTTTATTATACTCACAAAAAAGCTCTCTAATGGTGAAGGAGAATTATTGATTTACAATGAAAAAAACAAACAATTAATTGAAATGTTTACTTTTTCTAGTCACATAAAAAGTCTAAACTCATTTCAACATTTAAATCAACAATACATATCTTTTAAAGGAAATAACAATAGTTTTTTATTGAATTTAAATATAGTAAAATACTATCAGTATGGAAATAGTGATGAAAACGATCTCTTTTCATTTAGTGGAAAAGGAGGGTACTTCATCAGTAAAAAGAACAATATTGCTTTGTTGTATCAGGTAACCTTCAACCAATCATCACCAAAACTAACTTTAATAAAAACAATAGAGACTCTATCTAATATTACAAGTTATCAATTTTCTAAAGATGATAATATGCTAGCAATAGGCACTCAAGAAGGAGCCGTTTTAATTTACAACACAAATAATTCATTTGAAGTTAAAATATTAAAACATAAAAACGTAAAAATCTCTGATTTAGATTTTGTTAAAATTAATAATCAAAATTTTGTTGTTTCTGCAAGCTATGATAATACTATTAATCTTGTTAATATTGAAAACAACAACGATTTTCTTACCCTTAAAGGACACAAAAGTTGGGTAAAAAATATTACCGTTGACCAAGAAAATAAGATTTTATATAGTGTTTCTGAGGACGCGAGTTTTAGATACTGGTATTTAGATCAAAATGCTCTTGAAAATCAATTAAAAAATCAAAAAAATGATATTAAATAAAAAATCTTATGTCCTTATTTTTGTGCTAATTATATCATTAAATAATTATGCGCAAAATAACCAACTTAATAATTGTTTAACCCTCGATGAATTAGATGAAAAATATAAAATAGGTCGTTTTGAAGAAGTTAACGATATACTGAGAGATTGTATTAAAGCCTACAAGGAAAATGATGTAAGTTATGAAAGAGCTCTAAGGATTAAAGCAAAAAACTTAATAGCTATGGATTCTATGAAATTAGCTAGAGAAGTAGCTACAGAACTCCTAAATTTTAAACCAAATTACACTCAACAGAGTGGTGATCCATACTTATTAGTAGAATTGATTAAAAGCCTAAAGGTAAAAGGTGCTACTGTATCTTCTGTATCAAAATTTGAAGAATCTTTAGGGGAAGCACCAGCAACAGTTATTCTGGTAACTGAAGATGAAATTATTGATAGAGGATATAATGATTTAGAGGCATTACTTCATGATTTACCTGGTTTTGATATTACTAGGTCAGTAGGTATACTTTATTCACACATTTATCAAAGAGGATATCGAGCAGACAATACAAGTAGAATGTTATACGTAGTTGATGGAATTGAGCAAAATGACTTATGGGGTAACCTTGTTTATTTGTCAAGGCAATATCCTATTAGTAATATAAAATCTATTGAAGTTGTATATGGCCCTGCATCAACCATTTATGGGGCAAATGCCTATTTGGGTGTTGTGAGTGTGATAACAAAAAACGCAAATGATTTTTTCGTTGGAGATAAAAAAAACAATACTGTAGCTACAAATGCTATGATAAGTTATGGAACATATAACACTACCACAGCTGATGTAACTACTGTCTTTAGAAGTAAAAACAAAGGTCTTTCAGCGATGTTTACGGCTAGGTATTTTGAATCTGATGAACAAGATTTATCTGGCTTTGATGACTATGATTACAATATTGATGGAGTGCCAACACAGGTAACTGACACACTTCAATACTTCAACCGATCAGAATCTATTTATCTAGGGAGTAAAATTGAATCCCAAAATTTTACGATGGGATTTGGTTATTGGTTTAAGAAAGAAGGAATCGGTGGTTGGGCTGGGGAACAATTATTTGCTGCAGCCCCTTATTCTGTATGGAACCCCTACAATGCATTTATTTATGGGAAATATGAAAAACCTTTAGGAACTAAAGAAAAGTTATTCTTTTCAAATTTCACAAGGTATAGAATAAGTGGGCTGGATGATTCAACTCAGCTATGGCCAATTCCAGCTTTAGATGATATAACGGGAGATTATGTGCCAAGAAGTCCAAAAATTTATGATTTACATTCAGCTCAATTAAGAAACGAAACTCAATTACTTTATAAAGCAAATAGTAGATTTTCAATAATATCTGGATTAGAATTTAGATTTAGTCAAATTCAGGGAGATTATGCAAGACCATCTGAACCATTAAATTATAGAAAATATATAACGCTTGATGCGGGTTTATATTCGCAATCAGCGTATCAAGTTATAGATAAAAAACTAAAATTTACTTTTGGAGGAAGGTTAGATTACAATAAAGTTAGAAATAGTAATTCAGGATATGGTGTGGTTTTTAACCCAAGACTAGCACTTGTTTACACCCCCAAAAACACTTTTGTTAAATTAATATATTCTGAGGCCTTTATGAACCCAACTAATTTTCAAAAATATTCTCTTACAGGCACCAGAGCTACCCCAAACGTAGATTTACTAACAGAAAAAGTTAAAAATTACGAGTTTTCATTTAGAAGAGATTTTATGAAAAATAAACTTTTTGCTGAAATAGTACTTTACAGTTCATACTATTCTAATATTGTTAATGAAGTGCCTTTTGCAACCAATACAAATTCTGATGCTACTCAATTTCAAAATACAGGAGAGAGAAGCATATATGGAGCTCAGGCTAACGTAAATTATAAAGATAAACAACTACGGTTATATTTAAATTATACTTTTACTAATCCAACAGACACAGACTTATTAGGAGAGGAGCGAAGAATTGCAGATATTGCTTCTCACCAATTAAATTTTGGAGGTAATTATAAATTTAACAACGGGTTAAACATTAATTTAAGGACTAATTTTATAGGTGATAGAGAGGTTGGACAAGGAACAACAGTACCTGCAAATACAGCTATATTTCCCCCGTATTTTTTATTAAATGCTACCATAGGTTATAAGTTTTTTAAAGAAAAATTTAATTTTCAATATACCGTTAACAATATATTAGACCATCAACATTATTCGCCTGGGATAAGGTCTACCGGATCTTGGTACACTAAAAAAATACCTCAATTTGGCAGAAACATGCAATTTCGCTTAAGTTTTAGCTTTTAAACAAATGAGAAATAAAATATTAGTTCTTATTGGACTATAAATAATAAAACCATTTCAGACTCTGACATATTAAAAAAATAGTTGATAAACTAAAAAAACTGAGCTTAAGACTTCACTTTATTCAACCAAATAATTTTCAGTAAAGTAACTTGAATGATTTTATTATAATTAAACTTTTAATTGGAATTTTTTTTCATTAGTAAATTAATCCCTAATATTTTATGATTGAGTATAAAAAAATTTTTAAAGAAAATGAGTTAAGAGGTCTGATTCATTTAGGAGCTAAGATATCATGGGGTTTTTCTGAATCAGAAGCTACTCTTCCTTATCATACACTAATAACAATTCTTCAATCAGGAGGGGTTATTTTTGGGGCTTTCTTAGAGGGAGAAATAATAGGGTATTCAATATCAACGATTGCATTAAAAGAGGAGTTTTCGCTATACTTATATATGTTAGGGGTGTCTGATAACCACACTTCAAAAGGAATCGGACAACAGTTATTTTTAAAAAACAAAGAATATGCTATTAAAAAACAAATGAATTCAATTTACTGGTCATTTAACCCATTTGATCCTTCAGCGGCAAATTTGTACTTACATAAATTAAATGCTGTTATTAAGAAGCCTATTTTTTATAATATGTACGGTATAGAGGATAATGGTCTTCCTACGGATAGATTTTTAGCAGTTTTGGAAATTTCTCCCAATATTAAAAAAAGAACTGTAAATAATTTATTTCCTAAAAATTTTCAGATTGACAGTTCATTAATTAATAGATTAGGTCAATTTAATTTAAATAATCATAATAACATAGCCATTGAATTCCCATTCAGTCTTAATAATATAGATATGAAGGAATTTACACTTAAGTTTAGAGTACTATTTGATAAATATTTAAAAATTTTTATAATCGTTGATTTTGTAAGATTAAAAAACGAAAAAAAATGCTATTATTTATTAAAAAAAATATAAAATCATGAAGCTTAATTTTTTAAAAAAAGGAGATATTACGTATGATGAGTTTTCAAAAGTTGGATTATTAATACTACAATCATTTTTTTTAGGATTTTTTATATATTATTATTTTTCTTTAATTAATGGTTTATTTACAGCTACTTTTCCAATTCAAAAACTACCTCTTGCATACATACATTCTGGTATTATTGGTTTTTTATTAACAAATGTTTTTATAAAGCTTCAAAAGAAAATTAGGCTTTCTTATTTACAGCTACTTTTCCAATTCAAAAACTACCTCTTGCATACATACATTCTGGTATTATTGGTTTTTTATTAACAAATGTTTTTATAAAGCTTCAAAAGAAAATTAGGCTTTCTTATTTACAAATAGGTTTATTTACTTCTATAATCATTTACATGGTCTCATATTTATGGTTATTTATTTATTACGAGGGTGATTTTCAGTTCTATACTTTTGAAAGTTTCAAACCTTTTATTATTTACATTGGTTTTATTCTTTTTTTCCCTATTTCAACTTTACTCATTTTAGGGATGGGTAATATGATGTTAAAATTACTCGATTTGAAACAAGGAAAACGTTTTTTTCCCTTGATCTCATCAGGGGAAGTATTGTCAAGCGCTGCTGCTTTTATATCTATACCTTTAATACTTCGATTTTTTTCAGAGGATGAAACTGATAATGGTACTTTTTTTATTTTTTCCTTAGCTATCGTTTTCTTGTTTGCAGCAACATTAGTCCAATTATATTTTAATGTTAAGTATAAGACATTAATGAATCAACAAATAGAAAAAGATTCAAAAGACAATACACCCAGCTTCAAAACTATTATTAATAATAAATATTATTTAAATATTATTCTCTTAATATTTATATCAACAATTGTTTTTTATATTATCAATTTTACTTTTTTGAGGCAAATAAAAATTGAAAAAGAATCAATTAATGAAATCATTCAATTTTTTGGTTTTTTCTATTTTTCATATAAACTCTTGGAGTTTATTTTAAAAACTTTTTTTTCAGGAAAACTACTTACTACATACGGTATTAAAGCAGGGTTATTTATTTTACCTCTTATTATTTTTATTTTTACACTATTATCAATTACTTCAATAGTGTTTAAACCTTCAATGATATTTTTAATGGTAATATTAAATATGCTTTTTTTATTAGTCCTTAAACGAGCTTTTGAAGATTCAGCAATTAAACTTTTATTTCAACCCATTGATTCTTCCTCAAAATTGATCTTACAGTCAATTGGTTTGGGGAATACTTCCCAGTTAGCTATTATTATTTCTGGTTTAATTATTTATTTTATCTCTGAGACATCGGAAGACAAATTATTACTATTCATTTTAATATCAGTTTTAGTTTTAATATGTTTTTGGTTTGTTTCTGTTTCAAAAGTGATTAAATATTTAAATATTTATATTAAGGATTCATTAAAAAAAATCGAGATTAAATTTATTAATAAAACTAAAGATCCTATTGAAGGAATAAAAACATACCTTAATAACGAATTAAAAACATCTCTTCTTAATGTTGAAAATGAAAGTTCTTTTTCATTATTAGACATCAATAACACATTGTTAACTGTTAAACAATATCATCAACTATATTTCAATGAAACATTTGAACAAAAAGAATTAAAGAATTCTTTTTTAGAGTTTTCCAACAATTCTGAAATTTCTTTACAACATAAAGCAATATTATTAGGTTTATCTACTCATAAAAACACCATTAATTTTATTATTGAACAATTAAAAGTCATCACAGGCTTTGAAAAAAGGGTGTTTATTTTTGAATATATTTCTAAAAGAAAAATTGATTTAACCCATGAACAATTACAATCAATATCATTGATTATGAATGATGTGTTTAATTATTATAGCTGTATACTATTTTCAACTCTTGATTTAAGCTATGATGATAAAAACAAAAAACTAATTAAATTACTAAAACAGCAATTAACTCTTTTAGAACACATCGTATTTTTATATCTAGAAATCTTATACCCAAAGGATCAAATTATTTTAATTAAACAGGGTTTAACAAGTGAAAAAAATCACGAAAATATTTTAGCATTAGAGCTATTGGATAGTTTTATTGATGATGAGTATAAGTTTATTATTTCAACAATACTGGATAATTTATCTATTAAATCAAAAATTGATAATTTATCAATTAGTTATAATCATCATAGGTTAAAATTAAATCAAAGATTAAATCAGATACTTAACTCTCCAGCGTATTGGTTTAATGATTTGATTAGAATAGAATCTATTGATCTAATTCAAAAAAATTATGAAATTACGAATAGTGCATTGCTTTCTCATGTTTTTAATTCAAATATATCTATCAAAAACAAAGCCTTACACAAGCTAAAACAAATAGATGTCAATAAAAATTATATTAATCACTATTTAGGCCAAAATAACTCAAAGGATATACTAATTGAGTTTGATTCAATAAAAGAAAAATTAAATATTAATAACTTAAATGAAAATTTTAAATTCCAGTTATATTCAAAAGGTGTTGTTGTTAAAGACATAACAACTTTAGAATTAGAAAAGCTAAATACTAAACGTTACGTATTATTTCTTCTAAATGGAAATATTAAACTACCGTTTAAAAATTATAAAATAAATGATATATTAAATTTAACAAATCATCTTATTTTTGAGAAAAATATGTTTAGTAATGATATTATTTACTTTAGAATCTTACACGAAAATCTTCTTCCTTTTGTAATGAGTAACCCCAGTTTTGCAGAACAAATAGTTTTTTAATAAATAAACGTTGTTGTTATTAAAGTACTCTGATTTTTAGAATCGTCCATCTTATTCAAATTATAAAAGGTTTTTTCAGAAACTTATTATCTACTTTATAGTAAGAACAACATGCCTCTTTAACTAAATAGTTATTTTTCAAAAGACTTTCCATCTTTTGCTAGCTCTCTTCTGATACCGCTTAAAATATTTTTTTCAGAAATTGGTAAATCAGAACTTTTAGATACAAGCCAAGCGTATTGAATTACATTTTTTATAACACCACCACTAATCTCGTATGATATAGAAATCTTTTTAACAAAAGATATCGGTAAATTAGAAATATTTTTAAGTGCGTTAATCCACAGTTTTTCACGATCAGCGGCCTCTGGGATAGGAAAATTTATAACTGACTGAATTCTCCTAGAAAAAGCTAAATCAATATTTGGCTTTAGATTGGTTGCTAAAATAATTAGTCCATTAAAATTTTCAACTCTTTGAAGTAGATAGGCAGTTTGTTGGTTTGCGTGTTTATCTTTAGAGTCAGAAACACCTGTTCTTTTTGAGAATAATGACTCAGCTTCATCAAAAAATAAAATCCACTCTTTATTTTCAGCAATATCAAATATATTGGCTAAGTTTTTTTCTGTTTCTCCAATATATTTTGAAACTACTTGAGACAAGTCTACACGGTAAACAGGTTTGTTATTTTTTTTGCCAATTAGAGAAGCGGTGAGTGTTTTACCAGTTCCTGGAGGTCCATAAAAAAGACATTTATAGCCTTTATTTATTTTTTTGGCAAGTACTTTATTGTTATCAATTTCTAATTTATTCTCTATCCAGGTATTTAGAATAGAAACCTCATCTAGAGTACTTTTATTTAAAACTAACTCCTCCCATGATAAAGGACTAGAAATTTCGCTTGCTGGGAAATTACTGTTGTATCCTGGTTTATATGCAGCCCCTAATGTGAACAGTTGAAAATATTCATCTTTTAGCCTAATAAAATTTGATAAAAACGAATTGTTAGAGTTTTCACTATATAGCTCTAGAATATTTTCCTTTTTAAAAATATGATCATCTTCGAAAAAGCTGTGAAGTAAAAAACGAGATTCAAAACTTTCACCATAAAAGATAAAAGCAATGGTTTCAAGTGTAGGAACAAAAATAGATTTTGATTCATCAATTTTACCACCAAACTCTGTGAAACGCTTATTTAATGCTTTATTTTTGATTAAAAACTTATCAAAAACTTGTGGTTTAAAATGTAAGGCAAGACAGGTAATAATAAAGAATCTTTCTATTTCATTTAAATCGTTTTTTATAACAAAATGTGAGTATTTACTGTCATAATTTTTCAAAAGGGGAGCTTTAGGTGCTTCAAAAGTTTTATTGATGTCAAAATAAGCCTCCAATCTCTTTCCAATATATAAAACAAGCCAGCTTATTTCTGAAGAGATAGCTAATGCATTATTTCTAATTTCGTTATTTACACTCATAATTATTTAAATTTTCCACTCTATTAGTAATCTAATATCCATAAACGAAGTTTGAATCATCATGATGTTCCATGGAATTGTTTTTAACAGCATATCAAAAGGTTTTCCTTCAACAATAAGCGTGTAATTATTTTCATTTTTTTTTATAATTCCCTCTCGTTTTAAAAAAGATTCTCTTAAACCTCTTGCACTTGTATTATCTAGTTTCTCCCAGTTTTTTGTCACAGCTGTCAATAATTGATCTCCAATGCGTTTCTCCATTTCATTTAAACTTACTGAAGTATCAACAAAAAAATCTGGGGATGCGCCACAAAGAATTTTGTTTAAAATTAAATTAGGTTCTTCGAAATTATCATCTTCAAAAACAATATAGTGTAACATTAGTATTGCCTTTTGTAGGCTATAATCATCGATAAATGATTTGCCATTTAGAAGCCCTAACTTACTGTAAAGAGTTGATAAAAAAGGCCAAATTATAATCATACCTGCATTATTAATGTAAATAGAATCTTTTAAGTCATTTGAAACCGATTTATCTGAAATTATTTCAGGAATGATCACATCAACACTATTCATCGATGTTTTTAAGATAGATGACACTAAGGTCTTTTGTTCAAGATTTAATGATGGATGAATTTTTTGCAGTTGTTCTATTAATTCTAAAGAGTCTACATTTGGATGTGTTGAGATTTCTTCAAAAAGCAGATACAATATTTCAGACGGATCATTTATTATAATATTTTGTTTAGACCATGTATTTAATACCTTGAAAGTTAATTTATAATTAGATCTAAGGTTTAGATAGTCATCTAAAGGTTTGTAGTTAATGATATTTAATATAGAATTAAAATTAACTATATAATCTAACTGTTTAGGATGAATAAAATTAATTAACATTGTAACTTCTTTTTCGTTAAAAAGTTTCAATAAAGGTTGAATTTTATTTTCTTGCTTAGACCAATTATGAAGTTGTTTTTTTAAAATTAAATTAGATTTAAATTTTAATATAGATAGATATAATTTATCCGTATGAACTATTCCTTTTGATCTATTTAAAGATTTAAATTCAACAAAATAACGTAACTCTCTTAAAAAATCATTGAATGTTATTTGGTCAAAACCATGATTGTAATTATGAGACTCTTCAGATAATTTAGTTTCCTCAATGGAGCTTAAATAAGAAAGAATAACCCCATTTTTTTCATTTATTTTTTCATTAGAAACTAACTTTTGTGCTGTTTTTAAGATTGAAGTATATTCTTTAGGACTTAATAATTTAATTTTATTAAAAATAATGGCTAAGTTGCTGATCTTAATTATTTTAGGAGCTATAATGTTACTTATCAATAAATCATAAATAACAATATTATTTTTGATTTGGGTTGATGATGACTTTATTATTTTTTCGAATATAAATCGCAATTCAACATTTTTATTATTTAATTCATCAATAATTAGATCTCTTAAAATAGATTTTGAGCTTATATTTATAAAATTTTCACTCACCTCTGGAGTATTTGAAAATTCGCGTAAAAGCATTTTTAACAGATTTTTATTCTCCATTGAATATGCTTTTAATAACTGTAAATAAAGGGAAGAATTTTTACCATAAATACTTGTTAAGCTTCCATTTAAGATATAAAAACGAATTAACTCAACTTTTTGACTACTGTTAATTTGTTTAATCGGGTTTGTAATTAACTTAAGACTAGGATATTTTAATTCAAGAGTGTTAATTATATTTGTTTTTTTGTGAATATTATGTTTTTTAATAATTGAATAAATTTTATTAAAAACATAAAGTAAGCTTGGTTTTTGCCACAAATTATTCTTAATAATATGTTCAAAAATCAAGCTTGTTTCAAATTCCGAACTTATGCTTTTTTTAACAATATTCTCAAAAAAACCACTAATAGAAAAAGATTTTTCGATCGATAGTTCTAATAATCTTAAAACGTCTAGTTGAATATTACTATTCTCCTTTTTTAATTTAGAAATGATAATTGGAGCAATTTTGTTGTTTAATAAAATCTCTTTGATGTATTTGCTATCAGATTTTTTTATTTTTATTTTAATAAAGTCAATTACATCATTAATTTTAAATGTTTGATAATTAGACCATTTAGGTATTTCATTTGTGACAAGAAAGGCGTAAATTATGTTTTTTAAAAGTTCATCTTCTTTTATTTTCTTGTTTATTGGCTCAAAATTATTTGAATCAAAATACGATACGACTCCTTTAACAATTTGTTTCTCAAGAATTGTTTTTACTAAATTTTTCCTACCAATTGCTGCTGTTTGCTTGTAATTAATTTTCCGGTTCTTAGATAGTGTTTCTATAAAGTCCAAAGTAAAAGCAGAAACATTTAATTGATTTTTATAATGAACAGTAAATACAAGACTTTTTATAATATTAATTCTTATCAATGTTTTGAACTCTGTAGTATTTAATGTTGAAAACAATGTTTCTTTTTGAAGTTTCAAGAAACCTTTTTCAACGTCAACAAGTATGTTTTTTTTAGCACTTATTAAAGAAGCTAAGCGACTTTTAATAGGATCGCTAAAACTAGCTTGCGCAAATTCAAAAAGGAGCTCAAAATCATTAATATAAAGATTTAAAAATTCTAATAGACTTTCATTATTTTTTATAATGTCTTCAATGTTTCTATACGCTTCAAAGTTTAAAAATTTAGGTGTTTTACTAGTGTTTATTTGTTTTTTTAAATTTAAAAAGTAATCAAAATCTTTATCACTTAAAGTATTTATATATTTTTCTGAAGGCATGTTAAAATATGAACTCATGCTTTTAAGAATAATATCTTTGGAATTTCCCAATGATATACTTTGATGTTCATATTCTTTTAAACTTTTTATCGTTGCAATATTTTCTTTTTCGTCAGTAAAGTTATTTTCAGCATCTATTTTTTTTAATTCTATTTTATAGGTGGCTTCAATTAATTTTTGTTGTTGAATTTCTTCGTTCTCCGTTATTTTTAAGGCTTTTACTTCTAATAATTTATAATCCCGTTCTTTTTCTAATAATTTTTTCTCTAATTTTTGGATTAGTTTAGTAACGGATGCTTTGTCAGTAAAGTCATTTTCAGCAACTATTTTTTTTAATTCTATTTTATAGGTGGCTTCAATTAATTTTTGTTGTTGAATTTCTTCGTTCTCCGTTATTTTTAAAGCTTTTACTTCTAATAATTTTTTCTTTAGTTCTTGAATGCGTTTCGTAACTGAATCTCTAAACACAGATTTTTTATTTAGTGAATCAACTTCAGCGTTAAATTTTTTAATGGTATCATAAAGTTGTTCTTTAACCTTTAAATATGAAGTTGAATCCATTGAATTTATTTTATCCAATAATTCAAGAAGAAATTCTTCTTCTGTTATTTTTTTCTTGTTAGCAATTATTAATGCCTTGAGCTTAAGTTTAGAGGAGAGTTCAATTCTTTTTTGGTAAGACAAATGAGAAAGTAAATTATTTAAAATAATGATAAAATTATTATTGTGAGCTAAATTTGTAATCAGAGACTCATAATTTTGATCAGTCAACTTCAATACAGCTATTTTAGATTTCAACAAATAATTATTCAGGTTTTTTCGCTTAATTGAATCGTCATTAATTTTGTTTAATAATTCATAAAAATAATTGGTGTTTTTAGTTGTGGTTTTTAAAATACTATTGAAAGCAAAAAAACTATCATTAATTTGATTTAGAAACTCAATATCATACGTATTAAAATTAGTTTTATGAACTAGTCTTTTTAATAACTGTATGGTAAGTTCAGTTATATCTACATTTGTAATATTTGCAATACTATTAATGACTCTTTCATAAACAATAAATTTATTATTTAATGAGTTTTTTTCAATCTCTAGTTTTAAAATCTGCGTGAGTTGATTTGTGTTAAGTTTAGATTTAACCGCACCATTAAAAATAGCGCGATATTCTCCAATAAGATAAACTATCTTTTGTTTAATAAATGAGTCTTTAATTTCAAGATGTTTTATAAAGTTAAAATTTGTGTAGGAATCTGTTGAGGATAGTTTGAAATTAAAATCATAAGATATAAGTTCTAATTTATCTTTAACTTCTGAATCACCTAATAAAGTATTTAAAAACTGTTGTTCTTTATTAGATAACTTGTTAATTATATTAGGTTTATTTATATGTAAAATATATTCTAATAGTTCGATGCTTTCGTCTTCCGGTATTTTTTTTGTTGAGTAAAACTTGATTAAAATTGCAATGACTAAATTATTTGTATTTACATTATTTTCTTTACTATATGTTTCTAAAATTTTTACTAATGTGTTTTTAGATCCTATATTTTGCTTGGAAAGCTGCCTAAAAATAAAAGTTTCAGTCACATAATTGGACCAAGAATTAAATACGATATTTTGGTTTAAATAAAGAATATGTTTTTTAATTAAATTAAATTGCGTTAATTGATATTTTGATAGAAATGAAATATAGGTTGGCTTATTTGATTTTTTAATATCATTCATAAAGAAATCAAGCTCTGTAGTATCTTTTAAAATTGTATTTCTATATAACAACTCTATTACTTCTTTATACTCTCCTATATTTTTTCGCGAGGTAGAAAAAAAATAAAATTCAAATAAAACTTCATTATATCTAAGATTATATGTTTTAGAGATTATTTTGATGAAAGATTCATAAAATAGATAATTAGTTTTTTCTTCAGAGTTTTTTAATTTTAAGATTATACCAATAAAATCAAAATATGCTCCGATATTTATTTTATCTTTTTCCTCTAATGACTTTAAAAAATGAAATGAGTTTTCTAAAAATTCACTTTTTGATGGATCAAATAAAAGCGAAATAAAATTCAGCAAATTATTAATATTCAGTAACTTAGAAATTCTAAAAAGTTTTAAAGGACTTGTGTAAACTTTTAATTGTGAAAAAACAACTTTTAAAGACTCTCTATCATAACTTAATAACCTACTTAAAATAATTGTTAAATTATATATGTTTAGAACACCAGAAGTATTTCTAGTACCATTAAGAATATAGTTTTTTAAATGCCCAATATCAGAAAGCTCTGAATTTAAAAGGCTTTTATTTGAGAAAAATAACTGTTCATTAAAATTTAAGACTTCAGAGAAGTTTTTATGATTATTATTTTTTAGCAAGAGTGTTTTTGAAACCTTGCCCCATTCTATATTAGAGTCATGAATTATTTTTTTCAGTACCATCAAAAAAATAACATCATTCTCTTTATTGTGTTTTAAAAAAGCTTTAAATAATTCATATTGTATATTAAATCTGTGATTTGAGGACTCAGTAACATAGAAGTCTTCAAATAGTTTTTTAAAAAACAATGTACTATTTTGAAAATACGAAAATTTATTTCTAAGATATTTTTTAAAAAGGTTTTTTTTATTATGGTCATTTAAGATATTTAAAAGTCTATAAAAATTAGAACTATCTTTCGTTATAGTTTGGTATAATTCATCTTTTATATCTTGGTTAAACGCATTAGCATTCAAATAATCATTCATTTTCTTGGTAGAGTTTGCCCACCAGGGCAAAAAACCAAATTTTATGAAATGCGTAATTAAAGATTCGTTAGATTTAGGATCATTATTTTCTAAACTTTTTATTTTTTTTACTACTAAATTAGAAATAGTTTTAGCGATGGACCCTTTATTATTAAGATCAATCTCACCAATATCAATAATTAAACTATTGATAGAAATGTTTTCATATGATTTAAAAGTATCATCAATACGTTTTTGAAGGTTTACAATTAAGTTTTTATTT
>Ga0209197_1001551_pt1 | contig 14250 bp, 20 predicted proteins | sample COGITO_mtgs_1105_4_FD_184802 | JGI IMG/M metagenome (GOLD analysis project Ga0209197, IMG submission 184802) | Pelagic marine microbial communities from North Sea - COGITO_mtgs_110512 (SPAdes) (version 2) | ecosystem: Environmental > Aquatic > Marine > Epipelagic ... | reverse complement strand
TAATATAAATTTACTGTTTGTTGACTTAGGTGTAAGTGTCACACTTAAGTCTGTAACATTAGTATAAGCAGAAGAGCCTATACTCATGTGACCTGTAAAAACTCCACTACCAACCTGTAACACTGTACCCGTTGTATTAATCCCTAAGTCAGCCGCCGTTGGTGTACCACCATTGGCTTTCTGTAGAGTATCAACTTTTATTATACTGGTCATTGTGCGATCTCCTGTAAGATAATTCTACCACCAGTACCATAATTATTTTGAGAGTCGCTGTTGTTATATTGTATTGTAGTAGCACCTTTGCACCCTCCTGATATGGTGTATGTGGTTGCACTAGTTGTATTTGGAGTATCTACATAAGTTCTTGTACTGTACGTCATATACCTATCAAGATCACTCTGCAGGTAAAAACTTTCTCCATATTCAGAAGATTCATCATCTAATAATGTTATTGATCCTCTTCTTAATCTTACTAATGCACCCCTCCAAGTATCTGTACTTACATTGCCGACATATATATGCTGTTCAAATACTATTAAAATTTTACTAGTTGAAAATTTAGGAGTTATTGTTGCTGAACCAATATCAACTTTAGTTGAACTTGTTACTGATGCATGACCTAAATCAGCATTAACTACCTGCACCACATGCCCTGCAATATGCACACCATTACCGCTTGTCTTTTCAACGAGGCTATCGACTTTTAATGTACTCATTGTGCGATCTCCTGCATGATTAACCAAGAGCTTCTTGGGGTTCTATTAAAGTAATGATTGTTTGTTGATACTATCTGTGACCCAGTAATTTTAATAGTATACGTACCCGCAGTAAGAACACCTGTTTGCCCCATTAAGTTATGCTGAAAGGACTCTTCTCCTGATGAATTAGGACCAACGTGTTCGGTATCTTGTATTAATACAGAACCAACGTACAGTCTCATTTCATAGGCTTTACCCCATGTTCCAGAAGCACTTACATACCTACCTACAGATGCCTGTGCCACTACCTTAGAGCCTTCTTGAACAGTAATTTGACCAGAGAACAATTCTTTTTCCGCATATGTGCTATCTGTCAACTGTGTGTCCCACTCAACACATTTAACCTGTATAGCATGCCCTGGCGCATGAAGTGTTTGACCACTTGGTATGATCACCTTGTTCGCATTAGACCCAGATGTTGGTCCTATTAAGTTTTCGACTTGTAATGTACTCATCTATATCACCGTTAAGTTTCCATTGACTGTGAGAGTAATACCCGATGCAACAGTAAGTGGTCCTGTAGCACTCGCATTTTCATCTGCGTCAATTGTTGTGTTAGTGTTTAGCTCTTGTTCATTAACTCGAAAGATGTCACCTGCTCTTGAGCCGACTGTTCCGTTGTCACCCTTGAACATGCCACCACCAGATACATTGGCTACTTCGAATGTTGTGTAAGCAACGACATCAAGTATATCACCTGTTGCTGCACCTGTTGTGAGTATTACATCTGAGCCATTGGCGGCTGTATAGTCTGCACCATTACTTAGGAAGATTCCATTAAGGTACACGTCAAGAAATTGTGGAGTATACCCACCTGTAGGAAAAACGGTTTGAAGATTAGTTGCAGTAATACTGTCCCTAGTCTGTGTAGCTTGGGGTGTTGGCTGTGTGCCAATATATCCACTCATTCTAGTCTCCTATATTTCTGCTGCATCCATTGCAGTCTGGTATGCAGTCTTAACTGCGTCTGTCCAAACTGCGCTACAGATTGCTTGTACTTCTGTTGACTGACCTGAGATGTCAGTGTCACCCCATGTGTCATCTGATTTAGTTGAGCATTGTAAGACGTGACGATGGAATGATCTGCTGATCTCTGTGCCATCTCGTGCTATCACAGTAGCTGTGCGAACTTGCACATGCTTGTGATCTCCTACGACTTCAATCTTATCTTCTACTTGTGTTTCTGTAAGTGCCATATTGGCCTCCTTTGTTTTATCGTGGCGTTATTGCCACCTGTCCAACCCAAAGCTATGCGGTGGGTTATGCTGTTGTATAGGATGCGGTACATCTCAAGTATCCGCCATTTGCCATTGCGTTTACAGAGTGCGCACTATTAGTAGTATTCTGTAGTACGAATAATTGGGTATTTCCTGACCTTTGCTGTACAATCTCTGTTCCAGAAGCCGAGGCCATACTTAACCATAAACCAACAGACCCACCTGTTTCGGCACATGCATCAAGGGGTGCGAAGGGTAAACCACCTACCCTTAAATTCCCAGAGCCAACACTAGAGATATTGTTTATTCGAAGTTTTATCCAAATAGTTACTAGGTTGCCTACTATTACATATGTTCCTCCTTGGGTAGTGTAAGTTAAACTTGGAGTTGCACCAGATGATGTAAAATAAGGAGTAAAAGAGCCAGTTTCAAAATCGTCCAAATAATTAGCCGCCCCAGTGCCACCGAGGTATACACCGCCTGATAGGTAAGCGTCTTTGAAGCGTCTATCAGCTGTTCCTAAGTCAACAGTTGTTGTATGAGCGTTATCTGTCACATTGTAAGGAATAACATATTGAGAACTATCTGTGTCAAACCTAAATCCAGATTTACCGCCAATAGTAATATCACCAAACGATGTTCCAATACTACCTACAGCAGAGCCGTCTTTGTAAAACACAGCAATGTCACCATCTGATGTTTTTCTATTAAACCCTGCTGATGCACCACCATCTCTTGTTGCGTGTACTTTCCCAAGAGAACCTAAAAGTTCTACACCAACAGTATCAATAGTTTGACTGCTTTTACCAGCAAGTACATTCTCTGAGCTATCAATCGTGATTGCTGTGGCGTTTGATTGATCATCAATACCTGAGAGTGCTACTTGGTAAGAAGCATATGATACTACAACAACTTGATCACCTGATACAGCCGCAACTGTAAGTGTTATGCTTGTAGAGTTAGTAGCTGTGAAGTCTGTACCATCAACTAGGCGTACACCATTGTGATACACATGTACTTTACCGACAGTGTAGTTAAGGCCAGTGAGACTTGTTGTGTTAGTCGTAATGTCAAAGACTTTTTTACGTTCTGCACCTGAACTAACGACAGATGCGCCTGAACCTATGTAACCTGCCATGTGTTAGTCTCCTATTAGGGTGTTTCGCTTGCTTCAGCGTTTACTTGTGCGGCTGTCTTAGCCCAGCCTCTTGTGAAAGCATCTGCTACGATTAGCTCTCTTGTTGCTGGTATAGCTACGCCTTCGTCTAATGCACGATTGGTGTACATTGATACGATTTCATCGTTAGCTATTCTAGCTCGTTCAGTGACTGCATTCTCAGCCCATTCTTCTGGGTCTAAAGCGGCATACTGTAAGCCTTTGTATTGTGTGTCTGTAAGTGTGATTGTTATGTTTGGCATACTTGCCTCCTTTTTATCCGATTAAATAGCCCATAAATTGTGACGTTCCGTTACCTTGTTGAATTACCAAATTACCAGAGTATGTAATTTCAGCCCCTGTCCACATTTCAACATAGTCATTTGCGTTTAGGGAGATTATCGTACTGCCTGAAACGTAAGGATGGTCGTAAGACCCACTTCCATAGTCATTCCCTGCGCCTTGTCCAAAAATCCTACCATAGAGTTCACTTCCGTTTTTTCGGAGGGCAATGGTAAGAACACGCAGGTTACTCTCTGCACCTATACGCAAGTTAATTGCGAATAAATAAGTACCTGCAACGGGCGCAGTAAAACGGTGATTTGTATTATTGTAGTGGCTACCCACATTAACGTCTGTATCACCAAAAGTTATTTTGGTATTAGTAGTAGCACTCTGCTCTTGGCTACTCGTTTTTTTTGCCATAAACGCTGGCTGATACGGCATTGTGACACGGCCTGATGCGTCAATGCGGAGGCGTTCTGTGCCGCCAGTAGTAATACCTAAGGTATCTGCTACTGGGAAAAACATACCAGTATTAGTATCATCAACATTTGAATATGTTGGAGTTGTTGCTCCTGATACTGCTGTTCTAATATTAAATCCATTTTGACCTGATGTTCCATGCACAACATTAGTATTTGTTTGCATAGGATTTATAGCACCAAGTTTCACATTTCCTGCTACCTCTAACTTAGCACTAGGAGAACTCGTCGCAATACCAACATTAGAGCCATCAACTGTTACTGCATCTGCAAGTTGAGCTAATTCGTTTTGTTTACTCATTATGTCTGCTCCAGTACGCTCACGATCACGTCACAGCTTGATGCTGTATCTGATGTTACGACAATAGTGTCTGTTGTTTCTAAGATGACTTTACCATCCAAGACTGAGAGAGATGCACCAGAAGGAATGGGTACACTCTTAACGAGGTAAACACCTGCCGCCTGTACATCGACTTTAATCTGTGATGCTGTTCTGTTAGCTAAGTTACAACCGATCATCACTGATGTAGTTGCACTTGGTACTGTATATGTAGTTGTAGCACCTGTACCAACTGAGGCGCTTGTGTAGTTCTTAAAGACGTTTGCCATGAATCACCCCAATGCTATTGCCATTGCCAAGCTTGTTCCGGCTTGATCGACATCTAAATTACTTCTAGCAGTAGCAGCCGAAGATGCTCCTGTTCCGCCATTTGCTATAGAGAGGTCAGTACCGCTCCACGTTGTGTTATTAACACTCTCCAACTTATCGTTATTTAAGTTGGTAAAGTTCGCATCAACTTCAGTGTTAGTTAGGGGCGAACCCTTGCCAGATCGTGTTACAATAGTAGCCATTGTTCCCCCCTACCTATTAAGATGCAGCTAAAGTGATTGTCCAAGTAACGGACATCGTATCATCAGCAGCTTTGTTAACGACGCTAAATACTGTACGGCAAAGCATGTCACCCGAGGATGCAGCGTTGAAAATTCCAGCTTCTGTTACAGCACCCGTTGCATCACCCGCTTCAAACGCAGAAACGTATGCAACTTTTTCGTTGTTAGAACCTGTGATCGTCGACGAGTCTAACGCTTCGCGAGACCCCAGTAAGGTCACAAGGTCAGTTTGGCTTGCGGCCGCTGCTGTTGTGCCGGAACCTAACGCCATGTGAGACATGACTGCTTTAGAAGTACCTGTCATGCGAGATGCGATATAAGCAAGCCCCGCGTTTACAACGAGGTTCTTTTCCACGCGTTCTTCTTTGATATTCCCGGCCTTGTCCTTTAGGACGATGTTAAGCTGACCGGATAGCTTTAGGTTTTCAAGGATCATTTCGATCTCCTAAGTAAAGGTTCGGGAAGCGCCGACGTAGTCTTCCGCAAAGTAAGTGAAGTCAGCAAAACCCTGACTTCGTAATGACCCCACGTCGGTCATGGAGGTTGTGTCTGACGGACGTTTACCAAAGTTAAGAACATCACCGTCCGTAACTCCGTAGCTGTCCGTAAACGCTCTGTTGTAACTCACAGCAAAGTTTAGGGCGTCTGTAGCCGCAGCTATGTTTCCTGTAACTTTTGCAAACTGCATTTCTTGGTCGTCTTCTGTAGTTGCTTCGCCGTCTAGGTCATCAGTTACAGTTGCTTGGTCGGCGAGGAATTTGGTAATCGCAAACGCATCTATTGCATCCACAGCAGTAGGAGCTTCGTTTAAGCCTTTATTGGGGTGCTTGACGAACAATAGGTCGTTGGTCGAAAAACTATCGTTTGCCACCTTGCCTAAATTAAACGTCGATACCTCACTGGCGCCGTACGCGTCATCAAACCCAGTGCTGAAATTTTTACTAATCGGGTCTAAAACTGTCGCTGTGTCGGTTAGCGGCTTAAAGAAATCAAATATGTGCTCTTCACTTACGTACCCATTATCTGCAAGAACTTTAAAGAACGCTAGAGTGGCATCCTCCGCCGCACTAGAGTCGTCAGTGAAAGTTTTAAACACGCTTAAAACAGCACCGTCTGATGTACCTACGCCGTCTAACGCAGCTAAACTGTCTAAGAACGCAGACGTTATTAAAAACTCGCCGGTTTCAAACGTCGCTTTTACGGAGTTTGCAGTGTAAGTCGCAGACACACCTAGCCGCTTGTACGCGGCTTTAAGAGCTTGGTGTAATACTACGGACTTGAGTTTCACGCAAAGTCCTCCCGTATTCTGAACCGTAAGGTTTCGTACAGAGTTTCACGAAGTCCAGAGGCTTTAACTATTTCTAGCTCACCCTCGTAAGTACCGGCTTCTTGGTTTAGATCGTTTGCCTGCCACTGGACGATTGCTACTCCAGTAGCAGCAGTGTCTGGGTTTACGTACAACGCTCGCGAGAATAATACTGTTGTTTCTCCAACAGCACGAAAATGCAGAGTTACAGAACCGCCTGTTAAGTCTGTAGCTAAGTTCGTATCTTCGTCAACCAACGTCACTTTTATTTGTGGTCCAGTGTCGCCTTGTACGTAGTTAAATGATGTTGCCATTATGCTCTCCTTCTACGACCAGAAAAGTTTTGAAACTGTACACGCGTTCTTACTCTGCGGTACTCTCTACTCTTCGCGTCGTCGATTTCTTTGGCAAACTTTTGTCGATAGTACATGGACAACTCCATGTTGCTCCACTCTTTGCCGGGTACAGATGTTAAATGTGCTATAGCCCCGTAAGAAATACAGCGCCCGTGAGATTCAAAAATCCAGTCTTCTACACCCGTTGCAGTAAGTTTTGTTTTAAGAACTCCCCACCCTCTGAAAGAGTATTTGTTGTCAGGTGTTGGGTAGAACCGAATAGATGTATCTTGGTAGATTGCATAAAAAGTCGGAGAGCCCGTGCCGTTGAACTGTGACGTGTCTAAATGTTTGTCTGTGACACGACTCATAGGTCGCCCATCCAGTATTAATTCGTAGACATTTTCTAGTATGGCTTCGTTAGATGGCAACTGTATTGGATAGTCTGCAACTTTATTTACAGCGTAATCTTTTTCTATCTCAAAGCGCCAAATCTCGCTTCGCTCTAAGAACTTAGAAGCGGCCTCTTGTAAGTGAGACTCCATAACAATCTCAGGACAACCCGGTAGGTAAGGTTGTAGGTATGGGTAAAATTTACTCCAAAGGGTTGTAGCCATTTACGCCACCATACTTCCTGGAGACGGCGAAACTGCCGCGTCCACTTGAGTTTTTGTACCAATCGCCGCGTTGAATGTTTGAAAAGCAGATGAAGCGCGTGCCTCATTAGCTCCGTACTCTGCATCTTTCGAGTACGCTCTATACAATACCCAATCAGTGATTGGACCAAGGTATATGTCGTCAAGTAAAATAACTGTGGCATTACTGTTTGCGGGGTCTAACTGACTGTCTGTCAGCGCGTGCTGATCTGGTGTGTCAACGTAGACGACCTCGAGCTGTGCTGTTGCAGCCGCCGGAGGATAAACATAAAAATCTTTAGGGTTACGTGGATCGTAAGTATAGTGTTGTATGTTAGCGGTTTGTGTTTCTGTATGCCAACTGGGGCGCTGATCATCTAAAACACTCTGCGCAACAACTCTAACAACTTTCTTAGTGGAGGCAGAAGCTACATTTCGTTTGATGTCCAAAAGTCTGATCGCTGTAGGAAATCCACCGCTAGAAGCAGTTAATGTCTGTTTAGACCCTGCCGCGCATGTAAAAGTTGCACACTTCGCGTTTGCGTCTGGTCTAAGTAAAACTATGCTGAGGTACGACTCGTTCAACCACCGTTGAAGCTCGAGACGCGGCCAACGCACGTTTGAATCTTGTAAAATAGCTTCGACGCGAGAAATAACATCGATAACCTTTATGGTCGCCATTAGCTTAGTCCTCTCATTAAAGGGTGAGAGGGGGAGTGATCCCCCTCCCGTTAGCTATTAGCTTGCAGCGCCAACTAGAGCTGTTACCAATGCTTCGTTTTTAACAACTTTGCGGCCATATACGGCAAGGCCACGAACGATGTCACCGAAGTCAGTTTGGTTACGTAAAGGCTCAGTTTTGCTGATCTGAGAAGCAAACGAACAAGCTGTGCTTGTACCAGCTACCATCATACGACGTGCTTTAGCGTTTGATACTGTTGCACCACCAGATGTTGCAGATAGACCAGGAACAAGAGCTTTAGCGGCTTGACCTTTTGGCAACAAGTTAGACACGTATACGTCGAAGCGATCTAGCATACCGATTTTACCTGTACGGATTGTGCTTGACTGATCACCTGTGAAGTACGCTTGTGCAATGTTTGTTTGCATTAACAACTGACGATCACGTGGTGAGATGATTAACCAACGGCCATCTTCTGGAACGTTTTGCTCATCTAGTGCTGAAGACATCTGTAAGATAGCGTTCAGTACGTTTGCTGGAGTTGCTTGGTCGATTGGAGCAACGTCAGTACCCAAGTTGTAAGCACCTGAGATAGCACCAGCAGTGGCACCTTTGTTAGCCGCGTTTGCGCCTGATGTTACAAACCAGTTGAAGAACGTGTCGTTCTCGATGTTGATTTTTAACTGCTTAGCCGCATCATCAGTGAACATGTTCATTAAGTCCATGTCAGCTTGGTGAGCAAGTACATCGTTTACTTGTACGCTGAAATATTTACCCTGGTCGATCTGCATGTCTTGGAAGATCGGTGTAGGTACTTCAGATGTTAAAGTTGTACCAGCACCCGCATAATCGTTAATTGTGATTGATGGTGCAGTACGGATACGAATTGTATCGCCTTGGTTTTTGATCTCGCCTTCCCAATCAGTATTGGAAATTTCGGTCATCATGGTGTTCGCATAAAACTTAGCGTTTAGCTTTTGCGACCATAGTTGTGGAATGAATCCGCCTGAGTAAGACGGGTTTGTGTCAAATGCGCCGGAACTAACGACGGGGAATACAGCAGCCATTTTGGCCTCCTATTAAGTTTGGTTACTCGATAGCTGCTTACATGTAATGCGCTGAGTTATGCTCGAACGCGGCCTTCCATATATGCAGCTGTCAATTCAGCTTCAAGTTTTTCCGCATCTGCATATTTTCCTTTAGTATTTAGGGTACGAACTTTAGTCCAAGCGTTGTCTACTTCTTTTGGGGAGTATATCTTAGAGTTTTGGTTAGCACTCTGCGTACGTACAGAATTTGCAGAACGGTTTGGTGCAACCTGTTTTTCGAGTTCAGTCTGGCGTTGTTGCCGTGGCGCTGTTTCCGGTTCGCTAATGCTTTCTTTAAACAGATTTACATAATGTAATACTGCTTCAACATCACCTGCTTGAAACGCAGCGGCGGCCTGATCACGGCGCGGGCCTCTAAGCATAGGATCATGCTCATTTAACCACGCAACCCATCGTTCATCGTTGTCGATTTCAGCAAAATCAGGCACTACAGAGTGTAGGCGCTGAGTAAAGCTCATCTCTCCAACATCGTTACCCGTCTTCGCAAGTTGTTCTTGCAGCTTCTGGATAACTGCGTCTTGCTGCTCCATCCGTTCCGTATATTCTTGCGAAACTTCCTGTGCTACACGACGTTGAACGTCAATCAGTTCTTCACCAAATTCGGCTCGATCTGCATCGGTCACATAACTGACTTTCTCCTTCGACTTTGTCGGCGGTTCCGGTTTGGCTTCCATACTCTTAGCGAGTTCATCCAATTTACCGTTTAAGTCCCGTACTTGCTGGTGCAAACGTGGAACTTCAGCATCATACTTACCTCGTAAGGTCTTGTACTTCTGCTCGAACTCATCCGCTACGTCCGTCGGTGACGTGTCAGCTGACTCTGCTTCTTCAGGTTCTGGTGTGGCTGCGACGGGTTCTTCAGTTACTTCTGCCTCTGTATCCAGTTGTTCCTCGTCAGGTTTGACTTCTTCGTCTTTTACCAGCTTTGGTTTTTTCTGGGCTTCCAGCGTTTTCTCTAGTTCTTCCAATTCCGCAAGCTGCGCCTGCACCTGTTTTGGCAATGCCATATAGTTCTCCTTAAAGCATCATTTCTGTTTTGCAGCGCCCGAAGTATGCTGCTCCCGTCTTGGTGTGCCTCGTTTTGCTCTTACGAGCGGTTTACTACCTTGGGCGACTCTTCAATCGCCTTCAGTAAATCTTCAAAAGCTTCAGCCCGTCCTTGCAACCGGTGGATTGTTACCATGTCGGTTGCGCTTACCAGTCGGCCTTTAGCCATATTCACTAACTCCCCTAATAAATCTTGTAGGGAAGTATCGCCTGCCTCCTTAACTCGAAGCAGTGAATTTACGTGCTGAGAGCTACATTGGTTAAGGTCGATCATAGCTCTAATTTATCCTATACATGCTAACGTGTCAACACATGTAAGCACTAAACACCGTTTGGACGTGGGCTCATGGTGTTGTCTTGTCGACCACCCATCTCCGTTCCGTCTTCTTGTAAGTTAGCTGCTTCCTGTTCTGCCATCTGTTGCTGCATCATCATTTGTTGCTGTTGAGCAATCTCTTGTTGTTTCTGTACGTCCTCACGAGACGGTACCAGTCTATCAACGTTTGTGTTTAGATTTCCTGCCACATCCCGCAGTAGTTCAGCAGTGCCCGGGAGGCCGACAATCTGCTGCGCTACTGGGCTCTCGAGAACGAGGCGTAAGAAGTCAGTCTTGCGGACTGCTTCAGCTTCTTTAACCACAAGTGACATGGCACCTGTTGCAACGATCTGTACGTCGCCTACCAAATCAGGGTCGTCACTGTAGCGTAAGTTCCTCTGGTATTGGCGTTCTAGCATGGGTCGCATCACATCATGGTCGATATTTGCGATAACCTGTTTAATACTCTTACCTGCGTTAGACATAAGCATTGAGAGCCCCGATGAGGTACGCCCTGCGCCCGGAACGTGCTGTCCTGTCATGTAACGTGGTATGCCCGATACTTCGTCTGATATGGCCATAAATCGGTCAAATACAGACATAAGCTCTTGAGCGTTTGAATTAGGTTGGAAAAATGACATTGGAGGGGTTGAGTCAGCAAAGTCAGACTGGCGGAACTGCCATATTTTCCATGGGTACATCTGTGTGATGTCCTCACCCGCCGGTAACCGGCTGATATTTACGCCGACCTGTGGACCCGATGAAATACCCATGTTGTTTGCTAACGCACGAGCAGCAGCGTTACACATATTTTGGGCATCCATACACAGGTCGGCAACCCCGTTGCCGTCTAAACGACCCGGGACTTTCTCAAATGAAGTTACATAGTATGGCTTACGACCTAACGGGTCGTAGTTAAGTACAGCACGAATGACTGTGTTGTTTACCATCCAAACTTCACAAGGGTATGATTTTTGTGGGTCTTCGATCTCAGCTTCGTCCAAGCCCCAGTCTAATAGTATATCTCCAGGGATTGTATCCCAGAGCTGTAGAGCCGCAACGACATCAGAGTGTGCATCGTCGAAGTCTACGCCTGTAACTTCTTCCATCTCTGCCATGTCGTGGTCTAGCCAGTCGAAACCGCCAGAGCCAAAGTCAGATAGAATAGAACGCACAGCGTCCTCGTCGTAACCTTCTACACCAAGCATGTCTTCCACGTCTTCGCGTGTCAGGTGGTGCAACTCGATTATAGGCATGTTCTGTACGTCGTCAGCCCAAGGTGCGTAGTAAAACTTAAATGGATCAACGCGTTCCCACTCGTCGCGCAGAACATCAACAACGCCAAGGCCACCCTCGACGTACTTCATTGTTTTGCGTTTACGAGGGATCGGACCCTTTAGAATAGCGTGCGGGAACGTTGCCACGTCGTTCGTAAAGTCAAAGAGTGCTTTTACGAAACCCCCTTCAACCATCTGGTCTTCCATTTTCAATTCCATCCGCTCGACGCGTTTCTCAGCTTCGAACTTCATGGAGCGCATGGCAGTGTCTTTCATGCCGGATGCGAGCTTTTTCAGCTCCATAGGCGGAATTTCACCGTTACCATCAGCATAATACTGCTGGAGGTTCATCTGCATGATGTTTTGTAAGTCTGCCGCCACATCCGGGGGAACTTCTGGGATTGGTGTCGCTGAGAGCGACCAAGGCTTATCTGCACCTGTTCCCAGGAGTGTATCGCGCAACCAGGCAGTGGCTGTACGACATTTCGAACTAACTATGCCCATAAATATTTCAGAGCCGCCCTGCTCGCGTATTTCAGCGGCTTTACTGGGTTCGTACTCCATGTTTCTTGCACGAACGCACTCTGAGAGCCGGGGCTCTATGTTCTGCGTGTGATGATCTCGCATGATTTCCCAACGCTTACGCGTATGAGAAGCCAGACCCACCATAAGTGGACTGTTCTGCTTCTCGCTGGAAGCTCGGTTTGCTGCGTCCTCAAGGTCAGAGGCTCGCGCAACTGGTATTAACTGCGGGCCAAGCGCCATATTAAGTTCTCACATGTGACGTTAATTTTATCATACTCGACATCTGCTAACATGTCAACAAATCAAGTCCACCCGTGAGCGGACACTTTTACGACGTTCTTTCTCTGCGTGGACGCAGCTAACGACCCAAATGTTTCCCCGCCGTCCGCGTGTAGACACATGTACTGAAACGCATCGGCGACGTCTGACCAGGGGTGGGATTTTTCTGGCTTCTCGTCTCGCGCCCCTTTTGTATTTATTTTGTATCGGTACTTACCGGCCAACGCCTGCACGAGCGAGTTCGCACTTACAGTATCAATTATAAATCCGTACTTCCCGTCTACAACGTAGGTTAAAAATTTTTCGACCGCCGCGAGGCGCGCCGCAACGGAGTTCGTCCGCGCAGGTTTTACCATAAACCCTTCTGTTTTATATATGTCCGCAACCGTTCTCTCATCCGTCTGCGCCCTCTGGAACGCCGCAGGGTCAATAATAACAAGCGTTTGCCGCCCAGGGAATTTGTTCGCCAACAGCGGTTTTAACCGCTCTCGTATAAATCTCAGCGCCCCCATGCCATCTGATATGAGCGAGTCATACACCACAAGCCGTCCGTCGTGTGCCACCTGCCCTATTACGGCTGCGGGCGTGAGCCCTGCGTCTACGCCTATCAGTAACGGCGACTCCGTGAACATCGGTTTCATCTCTTCTTTCGAACCATGCACAGTTCTATCAAATGACCTAAACACCGGTTGCCCAGATAAACTCCGCCCAAATTTCGCATGTATATATACGTCTATCCAGTCGTCAGTTTTACCTTGAGCGAGGTTGTCGTAATAGTCATCGGGGAGAAATTTCGTCCAGTCGGCTTCGGGGCTCAAACCCGAGGGCTGTATCGTTACATGCACGTTCTCAGGCGGCTCAGTGAGCAAATCTTCCCAAAAGGTATCCATATCTGGTGGGTTTGTCATACCCCATATGTGCATATTAGACTTCCCATCGTCCGTGACACACCCAACTCCGTTCATCATCTTATCGGGGTACCGGCCTACACGTCCTTGGGCTGCGTTGTATATATCTGGGTGGATTTCCCTAAATTCGTCGAAAATGATGAAACTTGCCTGTAATGACAGCAATCTACGCACGTCATTGGCGTCATCTAACCCTCTAAACAGTACCTCGCACTCCACATCGCCAACTTTTATGACGAATTTGTACTCTGTTTTAAGAAAAGACCCCATCACACCGTCTGGTATCCACTTTAGGAAGTCCGGTATGGACGTATCCCGCAATTGTTCCCGCGTATTACGCACCCAAATCGTCCTAGAACGCCTAATTCCGTCCTTACAGGGCGCCATTTTAGCCGCGTGTTGCAGTATTTTCATAATCCCTGCGGTCGTTTTCGTCGATCCAACGGGTCCAACTGCGAGTGAAATGAACTTTGGCGAGTAGAAAAACTCATCCAGGGACTCAATAACCTCGAAATTTATCTCATGTTTCATCGATTATGGCCTCGCTAGACCCATCTATGGTTACACCGTCGGGTGAATCCTTCGCCCTGGTGATGTTTATCACCACTTGTGGACCATCCCCTGTGTTTTCCAGCTTGGTATTGGGCTCCAACCTGCCCATTTTGTTGAGCACCTTCTGAAATTCTATGCGTGTTGCGGGGTTTATGTCCGGATTTTGCATGTGGCGGAACAAATTATCGAGGTTTACTGCACCCAACATACGAGCAACGGTCTCGATTTTACTCGGATCGTCTTCGATAGCCTGCAAATCAGCGGGGGATAGGATGGCTTTATGCGATTGGGTGGGATCAATGGCTTGGTTTATGTGCTTACTCATAGGTACATCTGTTAACACGTTGGCACTAACGGGTCAAGATAGGCGTGGGAGGAACAAAGGGGGAACAATGGGAAAAAATAGGGGCTGCGATATACGGAATACATAAGGGCTGGGTGGGTGGCCACCCCCCTGCGGTCACTACCCCCCCTGTTGACGCCGCGCCATATA
>Ga0209197_1001465_pt1 | contig 14790 bp, 12 predicted proteins | sample COGITO_mtgs_1105_4_FD_184802 | JGI IMG/M metagenome (GOLD analysis project Ga0209197, IMG submission 184802) | Pelagic marine microbial communities from North Sea - COGITO_mtgs_110512 (SPAdes) (version 2) | ecosystem: Environmental > Aquatic > Marine > Epipelagic ... | reverse complement strand
GTAGCCGTTGCAGCTGTTGTTGCATTTGTAGCAACGTTTGATGTTAACGTATTGATGTTGTTTTGTAAAGTTGTTTCAGCAGCATCACTGTCCGATTCATTCTGGTCAACATCCGCTTTTAGAGCTACATCAGCAGCATCACTATCTATTTCGTTTTGATTTACATTAGCTTGTAAAGCAGCATCAGCATTATTACTTGCTATTTCATTGGCGTCTAAATCAGCCTGAATTGCAGCATCGGCAGCAACACTTGCAGCTTTCATGGACAAAATATATTGGCCTAATGTAGCATCAGCATTATTACTTGCTATTTCATTGGCGTCTACATCAGCTTGCAAAGCTGCATCAGCATTATTACTTGCTATTTCATTGGCATCTAAATCAGCCTCAACTCCGTCTAGTTTTGTTTTGTCTCCATCTACAAAAGCGCCTTCTGAAGGTTTTAATTGAAGCGTAGAAACTGTCACAGCTTTAATCCCTACTAGGTCTTGTACTTCTGAATCCATTAAAGCACCTGCAGCAGCTACATTGGTTGCATTTATTACAACTGCAATAGTCTCAACTCCAGCTAGTTTTGTTCTTTCAGCAGCTGTAATAATTGCTCCTGAACCTACAGAAGTAACATCAGATAATGCTGTTACACTTGATGTTGTATAAACACCATTGGTTACTGTTACAGCATTACCTGTTATATCACCTATTATATTTCCAGAGATACTACCAGTAACTGCTAAATCACCGCCAACAGTAGCATCATTAGTAACTGCTGCGCTATTTAAGGTAGCCAATCCACTTGTTCCTAATGTTGTTAAACTTGTTGCTCCGGTTACGTCTAAGGTTCCTGTAACTGATGTATTTCCGGTCAAAGTAGCATCAATAGCTCTTACAACATTACCTGTTCCAGTTGATGGCGTTTCTGTTGCCACGTTACTGGAATTACCAACATATAGATACCCTGATTGTAAGGTATTAATTACACCTACACCTTCTTGAAGTAGTGAAATCTCTTCAGCATTATCAGCAATCGCTTGAGTGTTTTCTTTATTAACAGCATACATTGCAAAAGGAACATAAGACAAAGTTGTATTACTAATTTCTACAAATTCAAAACAATTTCCAGAAACATCTAATTCTACCATCAAATTCTTACTCGTACCATCCCAAGTCATTTCTTCAAATCCGGAGGCATACCCCCCTGATTGAGCCGCTTGACCAAGTGTTAAATTAACCATTCCAAAACCATCGGTAATAACAGTAATGGTTTCTTCATATTCAGAAGTTAAACCTTCATCAAGAAAGCTAAATCTCATACACACTTCTTGACTTGTTAATGGTGCTAACATATTGTCTTGTCCTGGCAATACAATGGCATCTGGACTGTAAATTACTGCTTGATAAGTAATTCCTTTATTTTGACCATAAAATGAATTAGCTAAAAACAGTAAAAAAAGTGAAGCGATAATTTTTTTCATATTAAGTTATTTTTTTGTTGGTAATTTTGTGATTGTAACTGATTTTTTAAAATAAATCGTCTGATTTAATTGACTTTATTTTTTTTGAGAAAAAACAAATTTGAAATAAATTTGTTGGTTTCTAAACGCAATATATTGGGTTGAACCATTTCTAGTGGCCGAAATAGATTTAGAGAAATCATATCCAACAGCTACACCCATATTAGATTGTATGCTATAAGATAGGGACCCACCAAAAGCATTATTTAAAAACAAACCATTAAAATCTTGATAATCCTTAAGGTTGAAGACCTGACCATTAATTCTTTGTTGTCCGTTGACGAACTTTTGAATTGTAAAACTATAATTAGCTGAAAGCTTAAGACTCTTAAAAAAGGTAAAGAGATCAAATTCTAAATGATTTTTTAACCCAAGATAATCGGCTTCCCAGGCATATGAAGTTGCTAAATCTCCACTATTAGAGTTGTATTCGTTTAAGTTAATACTTATAGAGTGTCGCAAAGTGTTTTTAGTATTAATTGGTCTTGTATATCCAACTTCATAAAAATTTCCAGAACCAGAAGAAAACTCTTTATCTTGAGTATTTAGTGACATTTTGAAATCGTAATCTGTATAGTTTTTACCTGTAGTAAAAAAAAGACTTTGAGAAAATAAGCTTGTACTTATCATAAACATGCTTGTAAGTAGTAATTTATTCATGATTATTTTTTAATTATTTTAGTGTAAAATTTTAGTTGATTATTTGTTAGTAACAATAAATAAGTACCAGCCGGTAACCTTTGGAGGCTAAATGCTATAGTATTCCCAGAAGCATTCGCAAACTCATTAAATATTTTACGTCCTGAAGTGTCAAAGAGGAGTAAGTTTAAGTTCTTCATATCTGAAATGGTAAACACAAAGTTGATGTTATCAATAACTGGGTTAGGAAAAAATTTAATATCACTAGCTAATTGAATCTCATTTTGAAGTATTAAACGCGCCCAGTTACTTTGTTGAAACCCTTGACTTACTATAAAAGGAGCGCTAGAATAATTACCTATAATACTAGCCTGGCCAACAGTTTGGGTCACAGTATAGCCATTTGATGACTTTGATGTTGTTCCGCTAGCACTTAACATTTCACGATGCAAGACTTGAGATTGACAAAGATTAGATACCACAAATAAAAAAATTAAAAGAGGGTAAAGGTTTTTCATTAGTATTGTTTTTTAATAATTTTAAACATTTTAATCGATACATGGAAATCTTACATATTTATTTACACCGAAATGCATCCTAAAATTAGCATCTAATAAAATAATGACTGCTGCGAAACTGTAGGAAAAAGTTTGGCGCAAAAATATTTATAATTATTATTGGTTTAAATACATTAGAAATAGGTGTACTATAATTGAAATAAGTGCATATATAAATGTTATAAATGTTATAATTTTTTCTTGCAAAAAAAAGATTTTATTTATAAACTAAAGTGTATTTCTAGTAATTGAAGTAATTGTATATAATTTGTTGTTTTCAATAAAAAAAAGTTAGGAACAATTTATTATTTGTGATACGTTAAAAAAAATAATATTTTTTTTTATTTATCAAAAAATTCGTTATATTTGTATTAAGGTTTCTACATATCCCGTTATTTATTTTTGTAATAAGTTGTTGTATTAATTTAAAAAAAACATAACAAATTATTATTTATTGCTCATGCCAGTTTATATTGCATTCTTTATTCTTCTATTATTAGTTACAAATATTTACTTTTTATTGAATTCTAAAAATGAATTTCATCTGAAGTATTTGTTTAAACATATTTTAGTTAATTTTTTAATTTTTGGATTGCTTGCTTTTGGCAAAAACTATAGCAACGGATTAGATTACACCGTGTTTTTAATATTTAATTTACAACTTTTATCTTCTGTTTATTTATATTATCACATCTATTCTTTAATCGCTGGACAAAAGAAAAAAATATCTAATTATAACTACATTTTTTTTATCGTGCTTTTAGTCATTTTTATTCTGAATAAATTTGATATCCAAATTTTACAATTTAATGAAAATTTAAAAACACCAAATTTTTATGATCTAGAAGTTGAACATAAAAGTTTAGAGGACTTTACAAAAAATTTTATTCCAATAAAGCACCTCTTTCAAATTGGCTATTTAATGCTTATCTATTTTCTAGTGAACACTTCATTGGCTGAAAGTAAATCTATCAAAAACAAAACAGGTTTTAAAATATGGATCTATACTTATCTATCATTAAGCCTACTCTCTATATTTACTATTTTATTTATTATTTATAATCCTTTTTACCTTTCTGACCAAGTCCTAAATATTTTAATACAATCTAATGGAGCTGTAAGTATAATTTTAGTTCTGAGCTATTTTACTAACCCAATACTATTTATATCTATTCTTAAAACTAAATTAAACAACAACAATCAGGCAGATACAACAACTACTTTTATGCAGATTAACGATTTAATCGTTAGTAAAGAGATGTTTCTTGATAGTAATCTCGCCATAGGAATGGTATCAAGTTTATTAAGTTTAAAAGACTCAGAGGTTAGGGAAGCGATTGGAAATCATACAAACGACAATTTTAATATGTATCTAAATACATTAAGAATTAACTATTCTATTGACTTCCTAAATAAAGATTATTTAAATAAGCACACTATAGAATCTTTGAGTTCGAAATGTGGTTTTAATTCACCACAATCATTTTATAGAACCTTCAAAAAATTAAAAAAAACAACACCTAACGAATACTACAATAACCTATAAAGTTGCGCTATATATAGAAAATTTTAATGCTATTTTTGAATTGAATATTAGATATGCAAACAAAACCTGCAGTATTAGTTCAGAAAATTTTTTTTTAATTTTTTTCTGCTTCCAAAATTCTTCAATTATCTTATATTTCGAAGCTGAATTCCTTCTTTTTTTATTCTACCAAATTTTAATAAACTCAAATACATCTCTCTACGTCTTTTATTTTGATATCAGTTTATTTTCATAAATCTATTCTGTTTTCAAAGTCTTAAAAAAAGCTCCCATTATGTTTACTAATTAGATACTCAATTTTACATAGTACTTTAGATGTTGATTTTTATAACAGAGTGATCGAATGAGCCTACCCCATTAATGCAGAAGTAATTAATTAGCTAAGTACAAGAAAAAAATACTTTTGTTGATTTTTTTAGCAGTTTCTTTAAACATTTTTTATAAATTAGCAAAATAGTTTAATTAGTATAGTGGTTTATGAAAAATAATTTAGCAAACATGATGTGTTTAGATTTTTTTGTGTCATCTCAAGATGAGCAAGATTATAGCACTACAAAAGAGCTAATAGTGCCTTCATACGAGATTCAAGCTCCTATAATTAGTTTCGATTTCTACATTAATTCTTTTACTACAGAAATAAATAAATTGAATAGAAAGAGGGATATCAATTTTATAAAAGAATTTAGCAAAAAATTTCAGTGGAATGATAATCTTGATGAAATTTTTAAGGGTGTAGACTTTGAAACAATTGTTCTTACCAATGAGAAACAAGAAATCTTATGGGTAAATGATGGGTTTAAGAAAATGACAGGCTACACAAAAACCTTCGCCTTAAAAAAAACACCGTCTTTTCTGCAAGGCAAGAATACATGTGCAGTAACTAGAAAAAGAATTCGAAATAAAATATTAGCAAACGAGCCTTTTAAAGAAATTGTCTTAAACTACAAACAAGACAAAACTCCTTATAAGTGCGAAATAAACGTGTTTCCACTATCTCATAAAAATACTACACATTACATTGCTTTAGAAAGAGCTATCTAAGCTAAATCTCATCATTCTTAACAAAGCAGGAATCTATTTCACGATAATTTAATTACTTTTATATTTTAAATATTTAAAGTGAAAAATAAAAAATTAATTAGCAAAGAATTAGAAGACTTTTACAACAAAGCATCTGAAGAAACCCGCTTAGAAAAAGGAATGGGTATTTTTGAGTTTGAACGTATTAAAGATTTGATAGCACAACATATTTCCAAATCAAATAGGACAATTATTGATATTGGTGGTGGTACCGGAAAGTATTCTGAATGGTTAGCTAAAAAAGGACATACAGTTCATTTGATAGAACCTGTTTTAAAGCATATAAAACTTGCTGAAAAAAGAGCAAAAAAACTTCAAAACCCTTTTACTGTTAACATAGGCGAAGCTCAAAACTTACCCTATAAAGACAATACTGCAGACTTAGTAATTTTACACGGACCTTTATATCATTTGCAAAAAAGAGAAGATAGAGTTGCTGCAATTATAGAAGCAAAAAGAGTCCTTAAAAAAGGAGGAATTATCTTAGGGTTCGCAATTAATGCAACAGCTTCTACAGTTGTTGGTTTAATGAATGGTATGATTCACGCAAACACATTCTTTGACATGTGTAAGGAGGAACTAACTACCGGAATTCATAACGTACCAAAAGATTTTCCTTTTTTATTGGCAGATGCTTTTTACCACAAACCACAAGATTTAAAGTTAGAGTTTTCAGAACAAGGTCTCAACTTTATAAACCTTTTTGCAGTAGAAGGAATGATTTGGTTAGACAACGAATACTTTGCAAATATGATTGATAAGAAAAAATCAAAGACATTAAAAGCGTTGCAAAACCTTACGCAGAATGATGTGTATTTGTTACCTTTTAGTCCGCATATGATGATTGCTGTTAAAAAATAAAGTAATTGGAAAACAAAAAAGAGCATTGGAATATCTGTAAGAAATGCAACGGTACTGGAAAAAGAACGAAGCGTCTTTCTAAAAAAGTACAAGAGCAATATAAAATAACCATAGCACAATTTGAAAAATTAAACCCTAAAAAAACACCTCCGGAGCGCCCGAAAGGACAACTAGATACTTGCTTAAATTGCAAAGGATCTGGTATCATTACAGCAGCTAACTTTCCGTTAGTAACAGAAGAAAAATACCCACATGTTGCTATTATTGGAGGTGGAATTGGAGGCGTTGCTTTAGCTGTAGCGTGTCTGCACCGCGGAATACCTTTTACCTTGTATGAACGAGATGCTAATTTTAATGCGAGGTCTCAGGGTTACGGTCTTACTTTACAACAAGCAAGTAAGGCTATCCAAGGATTAGGTATTTACTCTTTAGACGCCGGAATAACCTCAACCCGCCATGTGGTGCACACAACAAATGGAAAAATAATTGGGGAATGGGGCGTTAGAAAATGGGGAAGATCTGATTCAAAAGAAGTACCAAAACGAAAAAATATACACATTGCGAGACAATCTTTGCGCCTAGCTTTGTTAAAACAACTAGGTACGGAAAATGCTATAAAATGGGGACATCAGTTATTAGATTTAAAAGAAGCTAAAAATGGTAATGTTGCACTAAAATTTCAAGTAAAAGGAGAAATAAAAAATATAACCACAAATCTCGTGGTTGGTGCGGATGGTATTCGAAGCACTGTAAGAAAACAAGTGATTGGCAACGCTATTGCTCCACTAAAATATTTAGATTGTATTGTTATTTTAGGTATTTGCGCATTAGAAAAGTTAAAAAACATTGAGTCCTCTTTGCTAGATTCAGCAACAGTATTCCAAACCGCTAATGGTAATGAACGTATTTATATGATGCCATATAGCAAAGATGCGGTAATGTGGCAACTTAGTTTCCCTATGCCAGAAAAAGAAGCAAAAACGCTAAGTGCAAGGGGATCAAAAGCATTAAAAGAAGAAGCCTGCCGCAGGGCACAATGGCACAATCCTATTCCCCAAATTTTAAAAGCTACCCCAGAAGCACAAGTTTCTGGATACCCGGTGTATGACCGCGCACTACTTACACCAATATTCTTAGAAAAAGCAACGAATGTTACCCTTATTGGAGATGCCGCGCATCCTATGAGTCCGTTTAAAGGGCAAGGCGCAAACCAAGCATTGCTGGATGCACTGTCATTAGCCAGAATGATTACAAAAAAATGTAACTCAGGAAATAATTGGAGAACAATCAACATCAAAAAAAATATCTTAAACTCTTTTGAAGCTGAAATGATAACACGAAGTGCGTCTAAAGTAGTAGCTTCTAGACAAGCTGCAAAACTATTGCATTCTACAATTGTACTAACGGAAGGTGATGGCCCTAGAGGAAAATATCGAGATAAATAAGAGGAAGAATAGCACTGTTAAAATAAAATACTAAGAATGATTGAAAAACTAAAAAATAGCGACTTAAAAATAGCCAAAAAAATGCACCTTATTTTTCAAGCATCCTATAAAGTAGAAGCTAAGATATTAAATGCTACAAATTTCCCTCCATTAAAAAGAACGCTAGAAAATTATACAGAAAGTAATACTGAATTTTACGGATATTCAATAAAAGAGGTGCTTGCTGCAGTTGTTGAAATTGACACCAACAACAACCGCATACTTATAAGAAGTTTAGTAGTACACCCAGATTTTTTTAGACAAGGTATTGCAGGAAAGTTACTAATATTTGTTTTCGAAACCTTTCAATCGAATTTATTTGTAGTTGAAACAGGCCTTGAAAATGGACCAGCTACAAAATTATATGAAAAATTTGGTTTTGTAGAAGTGCATCAATGGGATACGAGCCACGGAATAAGAAAAATAAAATTTGAGAAGCGCACGTTTTAACGGACTGCCTTTTTTATTATTAAATGAAGTGTTTAAAATAAATAACAGTACTGGTAAACCTTATTTTCTCCACTTAATACCGCAGCCAACACTCGGTTTCTGGTTTTCTAAAACCTCTTTATTTTCGAGCAAATTATCCATCACATTTCGAATATCTTGTCCTGATACTGGTTTTCCATTTCCAGGTCTAGCAGCATCTAATTGTCCATGATAGACCGATTTTAAATCAGCATCAAAAACATAAAAATCTGGCGTGCAAGCTGCATCGTACGCTTTTGCAACCTCCTGACTTTCATCATATAAATATGGAAAAGGATAGTTTAACTCTTTTGCAACCTGCTGCATCAATTCCGGTCGGTCTTCTGGGTAGTTCTCAATTTCATTGCTACTAACGGCTATAAACTGTATGCCTTTTGCTTGGTATTCATTTGCCATTTGCACCAATGCTGTATTTACATGAATTACAAACGGACAATGATTACAAATAAACATAATTACAGTTCCTTTTTCTCCTTTTGCCTGCGCTAAAGATAGAAAGGTATTATTTACTGTGTTTATTAAGGTAAAATCTGGTGCGATTGTACCTGTTTTAAATTCGTTGGATTCTGTTAGGGCCATTTGTTAGTTTTTAATTACTAGTTTTTAGTTTTCCATAAGAATAAAATCCTACACTTCTTCTGCCAATGCCTTTGCACAGATATAACCACCTGTCCAAGCATTCTGAAAGTTAAAGCCACCCGTTACGGCGTCTATATTTAAAACTTCACCCACAAAGAAAAGGTTGTTGTGTTTTCTGCTTTCAAAACGTTTAAAATTAATTTCTTTTAAATCTACACCTCCAGCGGTTACAAATTCTTCTTTAAAAGTAGTTCTACCGTTTGCGTTGTAAATTCCTTTTGTAAGCTGATTTGCTAATTTTTCTAATTGAGCATTATTTAAATCTGCCCAATTTTGGGTTTTAGAAATATCAGAGAATAAAACAAAACGCTCCCACAATCTTCTAGAAACTTCTGTAAAAGGAGATTTTAAAATAACTGTTTTACGAGGTTCTTTCTTTTTTAAATTCAGTAAAACATTTAAAACTTTGTCTGTAGGTCTAGACAACCAATTAACTTCTACATTGTATTGATAGTGTTTGTCTGCCAAAATTCTTGCACCAAAAGCTGATAATTTTAACACTGCCGGGCCACTCATACCCCAATGTGTAATTAACAGCGGACCAGATGCTTCTAATTTTGTTCCAGAAATAGTTACCGTTGCATTTGGCACAGAGGTTCCTAATAAATCTACCAATCTCTTATCGTTAATATTGAAGGTAAATAAAGAAGGTACTGGAGCTACAACTGCATGGTCTAAAGTTTCGCACAATTCCCATACTTTTTTAGAACTTCCTGCAGCAATTACCAATTGGTCTGCCTCAAAGACTTGCTCTTTTGTATGAATACTCCAAGTATTATCTTGCTTTGTTACCGTATTTACTCCGTGATTTGTTAATACTTTAATCCCTAAAGTGTCTACTGATTTCTGAAAACAATCTATAATCGCCTGACTTGTATTTGCCTCTGGAAAAACACGGTTATCCCCTTCAATTTTTAATGGCACCCCGCGATCATCAAACCACTCAAACGTATCGCCTGTCATAAACTGATGAAAAGGTCCTAATAATTCTTTTTCTCCTCTTGGATAAAACTTTACCAATTCCTTTGGTTCAAAGCACGCATGTGTAACGTTGCATCTTCCCCCTCCAGATATCTTTACTTTCTGCAAGACTTCTTTTCCTTTTTCAAGAATAGTAACATCTAAATCAGGGTTACTTTCTTTGGCATTAATGGCCGTAAAATATCCTGCTGCTCCACCTCCAATAATTACTATTTTCTTCATTTTTTATGTTTTAGACTGCCCTTTTTTAATTCTAAAGTTAGAAAATTGTGCCGTCTTCTTGATTTATAAAATCATTTCTGAAAAGGAAAGAACTGTTTCATATCCCTTATTTTTAAAATACGTTGGTGTTTGCTCATTTCCTGTTACCATAACAAAATCTCCACCCCAAGCACCTAAGCTTTTTATTTCTCCGAAATAATCAGAGAATAATTTTTCTTTTACTGGTTTTAATTGAATAATTGAACTAATGATTTGCTCATGCGCCACAATCAATTTATTGAATTCTGCAACGGTACTTACTTTTAAAAACTGCTCTGAAATAGCTGAAATTGCAACAATTTCTTTCTGAAAATCAAGACCACTTTCTCTAAATTTAGCAATACCTTCTTTAGAATCTTGTTTCTGATTTAAATGCACAAAAAACAAATTCTCCTTAAAACTAGGATTGAATACCACCTGCGCTACTACTGGTTTTTTATCTTCAATTTGATAAAATATAGGTGTATTATTCTGTGCGCATGCTATATCATAACCACTTCCTTTAAAAGAGTTCCACAACAACTGAAAAGCATCTACCTCTGCCCATTTAGCGATAGAATTTATTAAGGTTGATGAAGTTCCTAATCCCCAATTTCTTGAAAATGTTAGGTTTGTTTTTACAACAAATCCTGATGTTGCATTTAAAAAATCTGGATTTACTTTTTTAGCTTCTTTTAGAATATCTAATAAGGTCTCTGCAATTACCTCTGCATTGCCTTCTTTATTGGAATTAAAACTACAGCTTAGCAAACGTAATTTTTTTAAATCGAAAACTGCTTCAAACCAACAATCTCCAGAATGCGTAAAACTTCCCCAGATAATTTGTGGTTCTGGAATACTTTCTACTAACAGGTCTTGTCCAAATTTTGTTGGCAAGGCTAAAGACTTTGCTCCGTCTAAGACCAAGTATTCACCAGTTAATAAGAGTTTTCCGTTTGAGTAGTAATTTTTCAAAATTTTTATTTTTTTTCTTGCAACAACAAGAACCCTTTAGGTGCTTTTTTTAATACTTAAACGCTCTAATTGAGTGTTTTTCTTAATGTATTAAACTTAGAAACTACAGCAGCATGAGAAACTGTTTTTCCGTCGAAATATTTTGTAATTTCCTCTTTTTCTAAATGGGTTACACCCAACTGATTTAAGATATTCTGCAAATGCATCTTCATATGACCATGCTGAATTCCTTTGGTTGTTAAAGCTCTTAAAGCAGCAAAATTCTGAGCCAAACCAGCTGTTGCCATAATTTGCATTAAGTCTTTTGCAGATGGCTTTTGCAACATTTCTAAAGACAACTTTGCTAAAGGATGCAATGCGGTAATACCACCAACAGTTCCTACGGCTAAAGGCAATTCTAACCAAAATTTAAAAATACCGTTATCTATACTGCAATGAGAAAGACTTGTGTACCTTCCTGATCGCGAAGCATAAGCATGCGACCCAGCCTCTACCGCTCTAAAATCATTTCCTGTTGCAATAACGACGGCGTCTATTCCGTTCATAATTCCTTTATTATGTGTCACTGCTCTATAAGGTTCTACTTCTGCAATTTTAACCGCCTGGTAAAATTTCTCTGCAAATTTCTGCGGATCCTCTCCACCCAAATCTTCAATCTTACAACTTACTTCTGCTCTCACCAAACATTCTGGAACGTAATTAGATAAAATACTCATTACTATTTCAATTTCATCAGTTCTAAATTGAGTAGCTATTGCTTCTAAACAAGAGTTAATGAAGTTGGCCCCCATAGAGTCTTTGGTTTCAAAGGTGATGTGCAACTGGTAGTAATCTTCTAAGGCATCCGTTTTATCAACCAATTGTATGTCTAAAATTCCACCACCACGTTTTTCCATGTTTTTGGTAATGGAAGCCGTTGCAGCGTATAATTTGCTTTTGTTATTATTGAAATAGGTTTCTAAGTTGGCCTTTTCACCCGCATATATAAAGTGTAGCTGTCCAATTTTAGTAGTTCCTAAAACAGTTGTTTTAAAGCCACCTTTTGTACTCCAAAACTTGGCAACTAAAGAGGCTGCAGCAACTACAGAGCTTTCCTCTGTAACCATTGGTATTGCATATTCCTCATCATTTATCAAAAAATTTGGAGCAACACCCAACGGTAAATAAAAATTAGAAATGGTGTTTTCTATAAAATCGTCATGCAACTGTTGCAACTTTGTAGTATCGTTCCAATATTGCTTTATGGTAGCAATTGTAACTGAACTATTCTTAAAATAGTTTTCTGCCAACCAATTTATTTTTTCTTCTTTTGTAAACTTAGAAAAACCCGATATTTTCTTACTCATTTCTTGCGCTATAATCTATCTAGAACAAATATAAATCAATCCGCTAAAACATTACACAATATTCAAGATTTCTCGTTTTTTAAAACATTTTTTGCGAATTTTTACGTAAACTTGACGAACCTTTATTAAAAACGATGTCCTTAATGAATAGAATCTTCATTTTAGCAACTATTATTTTACTTGCTAGTTGTAAAACAAGCACAATAACAATCAATAATACTTCAGAATTAAAAGAAATTACATTAAATGAAATTTGGGATGGTACTTTTTCTCCAGAAAGAATGAATGCCTTAAATGCAATGAACGGCGATTTTTATTCCTTATTAAATCGCGGTACTTTTGGAAATACAACAGTAGATAAATACAGTTATAAAACTTTAGAAAAAGTTGAAACAATTGTAAGCAGCACAAATTTAGAGGGCCTAAATAATTTTTCTTCGTATACTTTTAACAAAGAAGAATCTTCATTGATTTTAGGAACCAACTTCAAAAAAATATACAGACGTTCTTTCACTGGTACTTTTTATTACTACCATATCGCCTCTAAAAAACTTACCTTAATAGGAGAAGATATTCAAGAGCCTCGTTTTTCTCCAGACAGTAAAAAAATAGCTTATGCTAAAAGTAATAATATTTATATTTTAAATTTAAGCAATGGCAATGCAGTTACGCAAGTTACCAAAGACGGTAAATTTAATGAAATTATTAACGGAATTACAGATTGGGTATATGAAGAAGAGTTTGGCTTTGTAAGTGCTTTTGAATGGAGTAAAAACAGCAACTATTTGGCTTTTTTACGCTTTGATGAAAGCAATGTACCTACTTTCTCTATGGATTTGGTTGGGAACGGTAATTACCCAAACCAGCAAGTTTTTAAATACCCAAAGGCAGGAGAAAAAAATGCAGATGTAACCTTACACGTGTATGTGCTTTCTTCTCAAGAAACCAAAAATATTGATTTAGGAGATTACGAGTACATTCCTAGGATTAAATGGTCTCATGACGCAAATTTTTTGGTTGCCACTACTTTAAATCGTCATCAAAACAACCTAAAGCTTCATAAAGTAAATGCTTTTAACAATAGTTCAAGTTTCTTATTAGAAGAAACAGACAAAGCCTATATTAATATTACAGACAATCTTACTTTTTTAAATGGCAACAGTTTTATTTGGACCAGCGAAAAAGATGGTTTCAATCATATCTATCATTATGATTTTTCTGGAAAGTTAATCAAACAAATTACCAAAGGTACTTGGGAAGTAACCAATTATTACGGGTATAATACAGAAAAAAAAACCATTTACTATCAGTCTGTAGAAAATGGTTCTATAAACAGAGGCGTGTACTCTGTTGATTTAGATGGTCTCAATAAAAAGCTATTAACGAGCGTTAAAGGAACCAATACGGCTTCTTTTAGTAGAAACTTAAATTACTTTATCAATACCTTTTCTACTTCAGAAATTCCGCCAATGTACTCTTTAATAACTGCGGAAGGTAGCATACTTAAAGTAATAAAAGACAATGCTACTTTAAAAGAAAGTATTTCTAAATACAACATAAGTAAAAAAGAATTCTCTACCATTTCTGTAAATGGCAACCAATTAAATATGTGGATACTAAAACCGAGCAATTTTGATGCTACTAAAAAATATCCGGTATTAATGTTTCAATATTCTGGTCCAGGGTCTCAGCAAGTTGGAAACAAATGGAATGCTAGTAATGATTATTGGCACAACATGTTAGCACAAAAAGGAATGATTGTAGTTTGTGTAGACGGACGTGGAACAGGTTTTAAAGGCAGTGATTTTAAAAAGTCTACGTATTTAAACTTAGTAAAATATGAAACGGAAGACCAAATAGCAGCTGCAAAAAAACTAGCAGAGCGCGCTTATATAGACGAGAAAAATATAGGTATTTGGGGTTGGTCTTTTGGCGGACATATGAGTACAAATTCACTTTTAAAAGGAAGCGATATCTTTACTACAGCAATTGCTGTTGCACCCGTTACCTCTTGGCGTTTTTATGATACGGTGTATACAGAACGTTTTTTAAGAACTCCGCAAGAAAATCCGGGCGGCTATGATGATAATTCTCCTGTAAATTACGCAGAAAAATTAAAAGGTAATTATTTACTAGTACACGGAACAGGAGATGACAATGTGCATGTACAAAATAGTTACAGAATGATAAATGCCTTAATTGAAGCCAACAAACAATTTGATATGTTTATTGTGCCAGACAGAACACATGGCATTTACAAAGGAAAAAATACGCGTCTAAATTTATATACTAAAATGACAAAATTTGTAGAAACGCATTTAATTAATAATTCAAATAAAAACTAAAAGATAATTATGTCAGAATCAGTTATTAAAAACCAAGAAGAGCAACAAATGTTCGGTCATCCTAAAGGATTATTTTACTTATTTTTTGCAGAGTTAT
>Ga0209197_1001431_pt1 | contig 15045 bp, 12 predicted proteins | sample COGITO_mtgs_1105_4_FD_184802 | JGI IMG/M metagenome (GOLD analysis project Ga0209197, IMG submission 184802) | Pelagic marine microbial communities from North Sea - COGITO_mtgs_110512 (SPAdes) (version 2) | ecosystem: Environmental > Aquatic > Marine > Epipelagic ... | reverse complement strand
GCAATAAAAGGGCCATGCGGAGCATTCGTCGTGATATAGGCAAAAAAGGGTTTCCCTTGGTCTTTCATTTTTTTCATCCATCCCATTCCAGCGGTGAAAAATAAGTCGGTGCAATAGCCCTTAGTCTTTACAAAGGAACCATTGTGACGAATGGTTGGATTAAAATATTGATTACCCGGAACATCAGCACATGAGCAATTAAATTTCTGTCCAATTCCACCTGCTCCATGGATAAAGGCTTCGTCAAACCCGCGCTTATGTGGTTGGTAGGGCTCCTCGTCCCCTAAATGCCACTTGCCAAATATCCCAGAAACATAGCCCGCCTTCGATAACACCTGAGGAAGGGTCACCGTGCTTAATGCCATCCTTTCCCTTTCTAAAATGGTGTGAGTAATTCCATTTTTCATGGGGTGACGGCCCGACATAAGGGCGGCTCGGGTGGGCGAGCAGGTGGGACTGACCAAGAACCTTTCAAAGCGGGTGCTTTGCCCGTGTAGCTTATCAAGATTAGGTGTCTGGATCCAAGGATTGCCGTGCTTTCCTATCGGTCCATAACCTTGATCATCGGTTATCATGAGTACGATATTGGGCCTGACTCCAAAGGGTAGCTCCTTGGATATTAAGATTTTGTTTACCGTAAAAATAGAGAGTATTAGGGAGAGGAATAAAGTTACTTTCATGATTGATGGTTTGGTTTTAAATTGGGGCTTGAGAGAACATCCCAAGTCTTACCTTCGGAATGCACAAGCTTTAAAAAGCAAGCTTGCGATTTGACGATTTGAAGGGTTTCGGACTAGATTGATTGTAAATGCCATTATTTAAGCATATTTTCTGCCTTCTACTTATTGTTTCTTTTATGGAAGCCCGCACATTCACGAGTGCAGATGGGGTTCGTAAAATCGTGGCTTCCATTACAGCCTATGATAAAAAATCAGAGGTCGTAAGTATTATTCGGAAAGATGGAAAATCTTTTAATAGCAAGCTTTCTTCTTTTAGCGTTGAAGATCAGGCCTATACTTTAAAATGGCATGAGGGAGCGACTGAAAACTATCTTTATGTCGGTAAGGAATACCCCGGACATCTTCAAATGTTCCTACAAATTTTAAATTCAGGCGGAGTGGGGTATGGCCAAACGGTCTTATATAATCCCGGACTTCCTCCGGTTGCGATAGGAAACGGGCCTACCCCTTTTCTTGCTTGGGTGGACGGCTATGACAAACTAGGCCGGGCGTATAGTAGGTTTAATGCAACGAGAGTAAATTTTGATCTAATCGAAAACAACTGGCGGGCAAGTATATCCTTTCAGGCAAGTCGATCCGTTACCCAAAATACGGGAACTGTGCTTATCCCCTCAGGAAATTTATACGGCATGCCTAGCGTCGGGGGACCCATTCTTTACCAGCAACCACAAAGAATTGTGGTCCTAGGCAAAAACCAAAATCCAAACTCACTGATCGTTTTACCCCGAGGTCCGGCTCCGGTGTTCGTCAATCCTTACACTGGAGGAATGAACATGAATGGAGTTGGAGTGACAGGTGGAGGATACTCGGGAATTACTCACACTCATTCCCGAGGAATGGGAATCTCGATCCGAATAAATCGGTAACTTGGTTTCTTATAATTCAGTGCGAACTTTAAAACCCCACTGAAATTAACTTCAGATGGGAACATCGACTGTTTTCCAAAGACAATACCCCTCATTTAGAATTTTCAATTGAATGTGTTTTGACAGTTGAAAGATAATAGGTCGTTGCCCTTAATAGATTCTATCAGATTACAGTGATTTCACTTCCAATAGAGTGCGAAAAATAAAGCAATAAATCCAACGGGTACCCAAACTTTCATCAAAAAACTTGTATTAAAAAATGAATTTTATGAAGAACAGAATCTCTAAAGTGTTTAAGGGCCCAAGCTTATCTTTCGTTTGGCTCCTCGCATTTTTCTACTCAATCTCCCTTCACTCGGAAGAGGAAGACTTTCGAAAATACGCCATGTTTGCGTCCAACGCAGAAAGGCCTGAATCTACCAACCCAATCCCCTCCAGGCTACCCTTTACGTTACAGGCGAATGCCCGCATTGCACTCTTAGGAAACACCCTTTTTGATCGAATGCGAAATTTTGGCCATTTCGAGGCAATCCTACAAAAAGCACATCCCGATCTAAATTTGGTGGTTAGGAATTTGGCTTGGTCAGCGGATGAGATTGACCTGCAACCAAGGCCCGCCAATTTTGCCGATACTGAACAACACCTTACTGCAATGAAGGCAGACATTATTATCGCTGCTTTTGGGTTCAACGAATCGTTTGGTGGAATAAAAGAACTTTCCTCTTTTGAAACTCGCCTGGCAAATTATTTGTTAAATTTAGGGTCAAAATCGTACAATGGGAAATCCGCACCACTTCTGGTGCTGGTCTCGCCAATCGCAAACGAAAATGTCAACGGTGTTTCCGCAGCCAACCTGAATAATGAGAACATTAAGGCTTACTGTAAGTCCATGAAAAAAGTTGCGGACAAACAAAAAGTCGGCTTCGTCAATGTGTTTGATGGAACTGCTGCAGAAATGCTCCTGAAAAAAAACGACCTAACCATAAATGGAGCACATTTAAATGCCCTCGGATATTCTAAGTTTGCAAAAATTTTATTCGAAGGAGTTTTTCAAAAAGAGGCTCCCTCTGTAGATAAGGATATACGCGCCGCGGTGATTGAAAAAAACAGACAACATTTTTATCGATACCGCCCACTCAACACATTTTATTACACCGGTGGAAGAAAAGGGAGTTATGGGTACCTCGATTTTCTGCCCGCTATGAGAAATTTTGATCTGATGACCGAGAATAGGGATCGGCAAATTCACCGCCTTGCCCAAGGCAAAAAGCCTTCCCCCATCATCAATGATTCTAATGTCCCTCCCTTGCCCATCACCAAGGAGAGTAGGGGTGCTAACAAATGGATGTCACCCGAGGAGGAAAAAGCGGCTTTTAAGGTTGATCCCAGATTCGAGGTATCTCTTTTTGCAAGTGAAGAGCAATTTCCTGACATTGCCTGTCCTATTCAAATGAGATGGGACGGAAAAGGTAGAATGTGGGTATCCTGTTCAACCACTTACCCTCATGTCTATCCGGGACAGGCTCCAAATGACAAGATAGTAATCCTGGAAGATTTAGACAAAGACGGAAAAGCCGATCAATGTTCAGTCTGGGCAGAAGGTTTGAATGTTCCTCTGTCATTCGAATTTGGGAATGGGGGAGTCTATGTCTCAGAGGAACCGCACATGACTTTTCTTAAGGATACCAACGGAGATGGAAAAGCGGACTTCCGAGAAATCCCCCTCACTGGATTTGGGTGTGAAGATTCTCACCATGCACTTCATGACTTTGTCTGGACTCCGGACGGGGACCTAATTTTCCGGGAATCTATTTTTCACCACACTCAGGTGGAAACCCCCTACGGCCCAGTTAGACAACAAAATAGCGGCTGGTTCGCCTGGGAACCCAAGCTACACAGACTCACTGCTTTTGGAACTCACCCCAGTACAAATCCATGGGGAGTTACCTTTGATGACTGGGGCCAGCATGTTGCCAGTTACCCAATTTTTGCCTCTGCCCATCATGCACTCGACCCTCCTTACCCAAAACAACACCCAAAGCCTAGTGGGATGCAGGCTTATTCAGGAGTATGCGGACAGGAATTTATTGACTTTCCAAACTGGCCAAAAGAATTACAGGGGATGATGGTTAAAGTCCGCTATAAATCAACCAACCGGGTGGAGCTATTAAAGTGGAAAGAATACGAATACGGATACGAAGAAGAGTATGTTTCAGATATTATATTTTCCTCTAATCTCAGCTTTATTCCAGTTGATCTAAGATACGGCCCAAGAGGTGCGATGTATGTCTGCGATTGGTACAACCCGGTAAAGGGACATGCCCAGTATTCTCTCCGAGATGAAAGGAGAGATCGAAAGTCCGGTCGCATCTGGCGTATCCTGCCAAAGGGAGCAAAAGAAGTAAATCCACCGAAAATTACTGGTGCTACTCTTCCTCAATTGCTCAATCTGCTTAAACGACCAGAATATCGCTACCGTTACTGGGCTAAAAGGGAGATTCGAGAGATGGAACCAATTCTAGTTAAAAAAGCACTCGACCAATGGGTCAAGAAACTCGATACCAATGATCCACGTTTCAGGCATCATCAAGTCGAGGCATTGTGGACTTACCGGAATGTGGAGCAATCTAATATAAAACTCCTTGCGGAATTGCTTCAATGTGAAAACCACAACGCTCGGGCAGCAGCCACACGACAACTTAGACATTGGCATTCATTGACCAATAGGGGAGATGATTTATTACTAAAAGCGGCTCGAGATAAAAATGGGCTTGTAAGATTAGAAGCAGCAATTGCTTGCAGTTATATCGGTACCAAAAGTGCGTTTGAAGCACTGAAAGTTGTAAGCAGTAAACCCAATGATAAACACTTAAGCTACGCCATTAAAACTTCCCTTGGTTCAGCACCCATGAAAAAATTTTGGGATTCGGAAGAATTGGAAGAAAAACAACCACTCCTTTATGCTTTTTTAAACAGACAAAAAAATGTTTATAAAAAAGCAGAACAAACAAAAGAAGATAACAAATTTGACCGACAAAAAAATCTAGTTAAAGTCAAAGTTTCCTGCATGAAGGAAAGAATGCTTTATTCCGTTGAACTTATGGAAAAGACAAACCTTGGAGAATATAAGAGGTCCTTGAAGGGAGATATATATGCAAAAAGAAATCAACCGATACGAATTGAATTCAGAAATCCTGATGCCACGCCACATAACTTTGTTCTTGTTAAACCAAATTCTGTAGAAGAGGTTGGTCTTGCTGCGAACAATATGGCAAAGGATCCAATTGCAGCTCAAAGCGGACAGTTTATTCCGAAATCCAACAAGATAATTGTACATACTAAAATGCTCAAGCAAGGAGAAAGTGAAATACTTCGCTTTAATGCACCTAAAAAAACTGGGAATTATCCTTTCCTTTGTAGTTTTCCTGGACACTGGACAATTATGAAAGGTAATCTTATCGTAAAATAAACAATAATTATACGCTTAATTAAAAATGAAGATTTTAATAATTAATCTTTTTCTGAGTTTTTCTACTCTGCTGCTGTTAGATGGAAAGACAAATTTTGTTCTTGTCATGACAGACGATCAAGGGTGGGGACAAACTGGCTATTACAATCACCCTGTGCTGAAGACGCCCAATTTAGATAAAATGGCCTCGTGCGGATTACGATTGGATCGATTCTATGCAGGAGGTCCAGTATGTTCGCCAACACGGGCTACCGTATTAACCGGCAGAACCCATGATCGAACCGGAGTGTTTGATCACGGCTATGCATTAAGAACACAGGAAAAAACACTTCCGCAAGCACTACTTAAAGCGGGATATTCCACTGGACATTTCGGAAAATGGCACCTTTCTGGACTACGAGGAGCGGGTGTTCCAATACTAAAGACAGACCCTCATGGGCCCCACGTATTTGGTTTTGAGAGATGGCTCTCAGTTACCAATTTTTTTGACCTCAACCCAATTATGAGTCGCCAAGGAAAAATCGAAGAGTTCAAGGGAGATTCCTCCGAAATCATAGTTGAGGAAGCCCTTAAGTTCATGGAGCAGGAAGCAAAAAAGGAAAAACCATTCTTCTGTGTCATTTGGTATGGTACTCCACATAGCCCTTGGATGGCACTCGAAGAAGATAGGAAAGAATTTAAAGAGCTAGATAAAAATTCTCAGGATCACTATGCGGAACTTAAAGCGATGGATCGAAGCATAGGGACTCTTCGCAAAGGACTTAAAGATATGGAAGTCGATCGAAATACACTAGTCTGGTTTACCAGTGATAACGGGGGACTACCCAAAATAAACCCGTCCACCACGGGTGGATTGAGAGATTATAAAGGTAGTCTGTATGAAGGTGGGATTCGGGTTCCATCAATAATAGAGTGGCCCAGCAAAATAAAGACGGGCCGAATCAGCAAATATCCTTCTGGTTCAGTAGACATATTTCCCACAATAGCAGACATTGCCGGTATCCAAGAATCTGCTATGCTCAATCCTATGGATGGCGAAAGCCTTACTCCGCTTTTCAGCTCGAAGATTTCAAAAAGGGAAAAACCCTTAGTTTTCAGCAGTCGTGGACGAATGGCAATAATTGACAACGATTGGAAAATGATTTCTCAACCAAAAGATATCGGAAGAAAAATAGAACTGTATAACCTGTTAACCGACTCGACAGAATCTACCAATGAATTTCGACCCAAACACCCTCAAGTAATTCATTTACGAAAAATCCTTGTGGAATCTCGCAAATCCATTGAAAAAAGTGTTAATGGAAAAGACTACCCAAGTGGATCAGTTCTTCCACAACCACCGAGAATTTTCTGGACTGAACTTCCAGAATATAAAAAATATTTGCGGAAATGGAAAGATCGACCCGAATATAAATCAATACTTAAGAAATTTTAATTAAATTTAAATAAATCAATAAAAAGTATTTTCACAATCCTTGTTTTTGGGCTTATTTATCCCTTTCGGCCAAAAGACCTAATATTGTGCTGACCATGGCAGATGACTTGAGGTTTTCTGAATTAGGGTGCTATGGCTCCGAAATAGAGATCCCAAACTTAGATCATTTAGCAAAAGAGGACCTTATGTTTGGCTTTCAAGTGAATACATAACCTGCAGTATGAATTCCCTGTGATCGCCTGGCAGGCTTTCGGAAACTCTTTTAAATTCATTCACTCGAGTGGGGGTAATCTGTAATCTCTCTGTGCCAATGGATTGCTTAACCGTTCGACCCGGCTTGGATATTCCATGATCAATATTGACAAATCTTGAGGGTGCTTTTTTGGAATACAGTAATGCTACTTCATTCATTAAAAGGTCAAAGATAACCTCGAATGCAAATATTGAATTATCTTCGTCAAACCAAATTGTAACCGAAATCGAGCCATCTGTATATTTCACTCTATCTTCCTCCGAAGTAAGGGAATGATTTGGTAATTTCTCTAACATCTTCTGCTGAATAAGGATTGAATTTTTTCTTAATCAATATTTTCTATTTTCTATTGATGAAGGACACTGAGAAGAATGCGAATATAAAATGTACCGAAAACTCATGCAAATTTAAGCAAACTTGCAAGTGGAACAACCGTTGTATGCAGGAAGGACTAAATCTTAGTATTAACAGTAAGAAAACTGCGATGCAGGCAGTAAAACCTAAGCAGAAGCCTAAGAAATAAGCTATTGATTCTCTCGCCTAATTGAAACCGGTTGGTCTAGAATTTCCCTTAGCACAAAGGCACTTTTTAAGGATGCTTTTGAAGAAAGTTGTTTCTTGTAGGTGATTCGCTTTCTCGATTCAACCTTACTCTCAGTAGAATCCCAAATAGAACCTGAAATGGAATCGTTCAGGGTAGAGTCAATAATTGACTCTATTTCAGGAGAAGCAGAAATAACAGGAAGTGGTGGTTTTTCAACTTCAGTAATTTTGAGAGAAGGTGCAGTTGGAAGGGGTGGGGCGGTCTCCGTTTTCTCTTCGGGTTGCTTTGTAACTTTTTGCCAAGCATCCTTGAGGGCATCTTCAAGTGAAGTATCTGAATCAATTTTCTTTTCAACCGAATCGTCAGGTTCTTTTTTCTTAAAAATCTTACCGATCAACGATGCCAAGATTAACCCTACGATAAATAGGGTATCTAGGTTAATATCAGGCATATTTTAGGAATTAGTCTGTATCCTTAGAAATACTCGATCGCATGTCAGTATCAGCTTCCACATTTCGTAATCGATAGTAATCCATAACCCCTAAATTACCACTACGAAAAGCTTCCGCCATTGCTAACGGTATTTGAGCTTCCGCTTCCACAAGTTTTGCCTGCATCTCCTGGACTTTTGCCACATTTTCTTGCTCTAATGCCACAGCAGCCGCCCGACGGATTTCAGCATGTGCTTGGGCTACCTCTTTATCTGCGGCAGCTTGCGAGGAACGAAGTGCAGCTCCTCGGTTTTCCCCGAGATCCACATCTGCAATATCAATTGATAATATCTCGAAAGCAGTACCTTGATCTAAGCCTCGATCCAGTACTTTTTCTGTAATAGAGTTTGGATTCTCCAAAACTACTTTATAATTTTCAGAAGAACCTATTGTGGATACAATACTCTCGCCAACCCTAGCAATAACAGTCTCCTCCTGCGCACTCCCAACATAACGATCTAAATTACTTCGAACGGTTACTCGAGCTCTCACTTTTACTTGAATGCCATCCTTCGCTACGCCATCAATAGTATCTCTACCTTCGATCACACAATCAATTACCTTGGGGTTAATTGAAGTTCTGACAGCCTCCAAGACCGATTTCGAAGTTCCCCTGGTTGCCAAATCAATTGCGCAGGCACGATCCCAATTTAAAGTGATATTTGCCTTCGATGCCGCAATAATCGACTGAACAGTTTGAACCACATTTCCCTCTGCTAAGTAGTGGGCTTCAAGTTGATCCGTAGTAAGGGGAAGACTTGCCTTAACCGCGGTTACTCTTGCATCGACAATTAACCCAACAGGTACACCCCTTAGGCGCATTGCAAGCAGGGTTGTAAACCCAACTGGAGCTTTTGCAAGAAGTGCCTTCAGCCAGGTACTGAAAAAGGAAATCATTATCAGTGCTATTACAAGACCGCCAATTAGAGCGATTCCGATTCCTATCCATATAATCATGTCTGCCATAATATTATTTGTGTTAAATTAGTTATTTTGTGAGTGAATTTGAAAGTGAGTTGAATACTAGTTAATAAATCGTTTGATTCGAATGCGAAAGTCATCTCTTCCGGTTACAACAATTGATGTTCCTTTCGGTAAAAAACCGTCTTCGCAAAAGGCATCATAATTTTTCTGATTGAGCAAAGTTATTCCTTCCGGTTTGTGTTCTGTTAAAGTTTTTCCTTTTTGTCCAATTATCTCCTCTCCTGGTAATTCCTTATTGCTAATTCCATCAGTAGAACCGGAAAGAAAAAGGTTTTTACCCAGCCTACTTTTGGAAAGCCATTTAAATTCTATAAATACGATCAATAAACCGCCAAATGCCCCTAATATGAAGGTTAGCGTAGGTGCCAGCAAGCCACCGTATTCCAAATATGCGAAGTAAGATGCTAACCCGACGCAAAATGCTCCTGCAAGTCCCAAAATTCCTCCCGGCAAAAAACCTTCTACTAAAATTAATATGTATCCAAATAACAGAGCTGTAAGAATAGATTCCATCAGTTAATTTTTGTCACCGTTAATTCATAATCATTAAAACCGGTTACTTCTACAGAAGCACCCCTTTCGATCTTCCCTAGACTAGATCTTGCATCGTAACGAACTCCGCCAATCTCAACTTGTCCAGTTGGGAAAAGTTCGGAAACTGAACAGCCCCTACTCCCATTTTTAATTTTTTCTTTACTGTCTATTGAATTTGTTTTGGACCCACTCAAATTCCCCACAGTCTCCGCTAATATTAATTGATTCCATATCGAGGTATGCGGCAGAATTCGGGAAAGGAGTAGACCTAAACCGAGCGCAATCGCAATTGCCAGAAAAAGATCCAAGAGTGGTTGTCGAAATAATTCAATGTTCCAAGAAAAGTCAGAGTTGGGCCAAATGTCGACCATCGCCCATAAAATTGACCCGAAGATCATAAAGGTGCCTAAAACAGCGGGGAAAATTAACCCAGGAAACAAAAAGAGTTCTATCACGACCAAAGATACTCCAATAAGAAAAAATATTATTTCTTCTTGTCCCGCTAGGCCTGAGACATATTTGGAGCCAAAGAAAATCAGTACAAAAATAATTCCAGCAACCCCAAAAAACCCGAAACCGGGTGTCTTGAATTCTATAAATAAACCCAGTAAACCAATTCCTATTATAATGGGTCCAACCGAATTAAGCCATAAGCCTACATTCTCTGCCCAATTGATTTCCATTTTAATTAAGCGGTATTTTCCCTCGCCCCATTTTTCATCTAATAATTTATCAATGCTTTCATAAATTCCGGTCCCCAAAAGAGGTTGTAGTGGGTCGCCGTATCCCTTAATTGCTTCTTCTGCAGTCAATGTTAGAAGCTCCCCCTCTTTTTGAATCACAGAACCATCGGCAGCAAGTGGACGCTCACCTTCAATCAAAAGAGTTTCGTTCGAGTCCATCATCGAGGCCATGACTCGTGACCGATACCTATATTTTCCAGTGTAACTTCGAATTTTTGCTTTCAAATACGAATTTAATTTCCTCTTCATGGATGAATCGATATCAGCTCCTCCTCCACTCACGGCTTCTGCAGCACCGATCTGGGCAAAGGGGGCAAAGGCAATTTCATTGGTAGCAATTGCAATGTAAGCTCCTGCAGAAATTGCTTCCCTGTTAACATAAGTAATGATTGGGCCATCAAATCGATCAAACGATTCAATGATCTCCTGCATAATTTCAAGAGTAACCCCGAGTTCGCCGCCCGGAGTGTCCATATCAATCACTACAATATCTGCATTTGCTTTAATCGCGTTTTTAAGCCCTCTTCTCAAAATATCTAATATTGGAGATCCGATTTGATCCCGAATGGGAATTTGAAAAGCAATCTTTTCAGAAGTAAGGGTGCTAGAATTTGTTTCTAACCATTCAGGTTGGCTTTCTTCTGAGTCCACCCCAAGCAAACATGAGAATGTGATCGCAAAACAACAAAAGGTAATTAATTTTCGGTATGTAAGCATGGAATTATTCTAAAGTTTAAAAAGCTTATGCTGTTTACACAAATATATTGCACTAAGTTCAAAGAACGGGCAATTGATATCTTATGGAAAGTGTTATTTACCAAAACCAAGAAATTAAGCGATGGGATGTGGGCCCATCTACTTTTCTTGCCTTACCTGAAAAGGGAGCACGTCTTTTAAACTGGCACATTAATATGAGCGATGGTTCCGTTCGCGATATTATCCATTGGCCAGAAGAGAATAATTCAACAAACTTTGAACAAACCCACGGAGGAATCCCCATTCTATTTCCCTTTGCAGGAAAATGTTATGATGCCGGTAATGAAGATCATTGGAGGTCTGGGCAAAACTCACTCCCCATGCCCATGCATGGCTTTGCTCGTAGCTCAGATTTTCGAGTTCGTTCGATGGATCAACACGGATTTGAAGTTGAGCTTAAACCGTCCGATGCAACAAGAGAATGCTATCCTTTTGATTTCACTTTCACGGTGATTTATCATTTTCTTGAATTATCTCTGCAAATTAGCCTTGTTCTAGAAAATGAAGGTCGTGAACCAATTCCATGGTCAGCCGGGTTACATCCATATTTTCAAATACCTTGGCGCAAAGATTTACGACTGGAAGATCATCAAGTTCAAATTGATGCAAAACAAGTCTTTCAATACCAAACCGGAGGAACAATGAAGAAAATTCCCGTATCCAAAGAAATTTCTAGTATGGAAGATCCCAATTTGATTAATCGAGTTTATTACGAATTAAAAAAACCGGTGGCGGAAATATCTCTCCTCAATCAAGAAGAACCCATTAAAATCTCCGAAGTTGGCGGTGCAGAAAGTGGCTCACGACTTACCTTTGTTACATGGACTAAAGAGAAAGCTCCTTATTATTGCGTTGAACCATGGATGTCTCCTCCCAATTCCCCAGAAAATAAAACAGTTCGTCATGTTCCCCCTGGAGGAAGAGATGAATTTACAATCGAAATTGAATTAGCCTAGAAGCGGTGAAAACGATTAATTTTGGGTAGCAGATAATACCCCGTCCCACAGTTTTATTCTGGCCTCTAAACTTGATTCGACTTCAAGGATTACCTCCTTTTCTTTTTGTTCGCTTTCTGTACATAAATCATCAAGTAATCGGAGTGCCATTGGCCCGTGATGTTCCCCATCTAAGTGGGCATGCCTTTCAAGATAATAATGAAACACTGGCGCTTCTTCTGCGGATATATTTGTCTTCTCAAGTATGCGCTTAAACATTATTGGCACAATACTCTCTCGACCGATCGCGAAAGAAGCTCCTATTTCATGCCCCTTTCCTCGATTTATTAAATCAAAAGTGTAACCCATAAATTCCCTGGATGGTTCAGGTACAAGATTAAAATTTAACGCTTTTTCAATTCCATCCGAACGGACTTGGTCGAGAAAAGAATCGATAATATTTGTGGAGGCTCCCACTTCTTTCATCGCCTCTAAGTAAATTTCAAAATGACTACTGTAGGATTCTCCCTTACTACCATAAGATTGATCAGACTCCTCTTCCATCACGATTTCGTTAATAAAGCGAACCACATTACCATTCGGGTTAGGAATCCAAGGAGAACCATGCGGTACATAAATCTCCTGAAGTTTTTTCAACAGGGACATAAAATCCCAAACCGCAAATACATGGTGCTCCATAAACAACTTTAACTCAGAAAGTGTGTTCAAATTAGTAAACACTTGATGGGATTCTAGCTTTTTAGAAAGGGGGTCAACGGTAGTAAGATTCATAGGTAGAATTTTATTCAATAAATTAAATTATTCAAAGTAAGAATTTCTAAAAACTGGCGCTCCCGCTGGGAGTCGAACCCAGATCTTCGGTTCCGGAGAGTGCAAGTTTCTTGGCAAAAATCAACAAGTAAACCATTAAACACCATGAATTTTAAGAAGTTTATTAGAGATTTAAGATAAATTTGCTAAAGAATATAAATATAATGACGATTGTTTATACCATGGAATCATTACATTTATCTAGATCAGTAATCGAAAATTTGAATTCTTTTTATTCAAAAAATGTGTCAATTCAAAAACACATCCAAACCGGTAAGCGAATAAACAAGCCAATTGACGATCTTGGAGAAAATGGAAAATTAGCCAATCTGAATTTAGAACGGTTGTCGAATTACAGAACAAAACAAAATCTACAAAATTCAATTTCATTTTTGCAGTCACAGCAGGGAAAGCTGAAGGTGGTGACTAAAGTTCTTACCCGCATGGGGGAATTAAATACACTTGCGAATTCACCAATTGCAAACAAAAGCACCAAGGTGATTTACGATAGAGAGTTCAAGGAACTGCAAGAGGAAATTCGGGACATTGGAACAAGTAAGTGGAATGGCATCAGCCTTTTTTCTTCTCAAGCCTCAAAAGTCTTGGTAGGTGATGCGATTGATGACCCAAACCTTTACCAAGGGAATTCTGGAATATCACCCGATTCTACAAATTCCATGACAAGATGGGGGATTTACCATGGACTAGCTGATAAAATTCAGGCAGGAGACAAGTTACCAAGCGGTTTTGGAGAGAACCCGCCCAAGAATCTCTTAGCTTTTGCGATTAGTGACGAATCTAATGGAAACTATGCACCTAATGGGCATGCTAAATTTAATCGTGATATAGATAATTGGATTGGATTGATGGGAGAAAAAAATATAGATGGTAAGATTGGTCTAATTCGTGCGGAAGAGACTCGATATGGAAAGGACCTACTGCCCACAGGGGAACCTGTGCCTAAATTTGCTGAATTGCATGAAGTCATGCCCAGAGACGATACGACTGCGAAAGAAGCCCAAGGACTTCAATTTTTGAAAGATACTTTTCTTTCTATGACTGATAATGGTGAATCGTTGCCTGATGCATTTGGTATATTTGTCGATAATAGTGGTTCGCTTAAGTTTAATGAAGTAGATTCACCAGCTCAGGATATGATGAGTTGGGTACAAAATGAATATGGTGGTCAAGTTGCTATATCCTCAGAGAATGGTGGTGACTGGCGAAATGGCATATTTCTTGCCTCCGATGAAGAATGGATCGCTAGGTCACAGGAGGCGGTAGAATCTATGTTGGCTGATCCTGATTTCAATGTTCTAGTTGAGGATGGTTCGTTAGATCAATCCGAAAGCGGTGTCAAAGGTTTGATAGATCCCGTTTATTCGATAGCTGATTTTGATCAGGAAGAACTTCAAATGTTTTTGGAAAAATGTACAGAGGCAATTTCTGTTAATGCAGCGGAGCAGGAGAGGTTTCAATCTGAATACGATGAGTTAGCCTTGAAAGATGTCGGGTTGGAAAGATATTTTGAAAATGCAGTGGGTCTTGATATTCCATCCGCAATGGCTGCTTATCGATTATCAAGAGTGCAAATGGATATAAATGCGAACTTGATGGGAGCAGTGAGAGATATGGAGAATGTTTTATACACAGATTTTCTAGAGTAGGAAAAATCGGACGGGATTGAGACCACCTAGTATAAAAACGGACAGAAGGAGAGTGAAGGGAACTGGAAAGACGGCAAGATAATGTCTGTCGAGTCATGGAAACCAAATGGCGAGAGCTGTCCCGTGACCAATGTAAAGGATGGGAATGGGGTTGAGGTTACATATAAGGATGATGGGACCGAAGCTAAACGCTATACCTACAAGGACGGCAAACCAGTCAAAGACTGACTCCCAACCAATCCCTAACTACCCATGAACGAAGAATGTGAAAACATTAAGGCTAGAGACATTGAAGCTTTCTGTAGTTGTCTTATTCGCGAGATAGGATCTCCCAATCAAAAGAGCAAGAGAGTTGACCTACTGCGGGGAGATGGAAAATTAAATCTTTTAACGATTGATTGGTTTAAAGGAGCTAATTGGTAAAATTCATGGAAAAAACGACTGATTAAGTTTTTTTGACTTCGATCTCTTTGTTAAAGGAGAATAATAAACATTTAAGCAATTGCTCATCAGTGGCTTACTTACTTACTATGTGTGATTACTTGAAGTCCGCAGGCAAGACAAAAGAAACAACAAAGTTAACTAAAAATAATTTTTCATGTGTTCCTACATTTTCCGCAGATTTCCCCAATTACCGAAAAAATTCCTTGATGAGATTAAATCAAAACGCTACAACCCTTACTAAAAACTGGCGCTCCCGCTGGGAGTCGAACCCAGATCTTCGGTTCCGGAGACCAATGTTCTATCCATTGAACTACAGGAGCTACAATCCTTATAATTAACGAAAATACGGGTAT
>Ga0209197_1001413_pt1 | contig 15145 bp, 8 predicted proteins | sample COGITO_mtgs_1105_4_FD_184802 | JGI IMG/M metagenome (GOLD analysis project Ga0209197, IMG submission 184802) | Pelagic marine microbial communities from North Sea - COGITO_mtgs_110512 (SPAdes) (version 2) | ecosystem: Environmental > Aquatic > Marine > Epipelagic ... | reverse complement strand
CAATGGCGATGATGCCACCTATTTCGTCTCCTGATGTATATTTCTGTACAGTCCACCGCTCTGCAGCAATGTGACTTACAAGCAATTCCGATTCAGCCTCAGGTTCCAGCGCCTGGCTAAAACATCGCGACCACGGGTGAACTCCCCATTTACCTGCTGCCATTGCCAGGATTGGTCGGTCGTTGCTCAGCGCAGGCCACTGCCTGAGCCAGAAGCTATCTCGCCCGGAGTTGAAGGTATGGACAAGACCGTGAGTTGTGGCGTATGAGAATATATGCGAACTTCGGTTATCAAAAGCGAAGTTTAAGTACCCTATATCATCTCGCTCAGTCTCGATGCTGAAATTCTGTCCGTTGTCATATGACTGATAGGCACGCGTTTTGTTCTGAGTGGTGTTGATATCGGGGCCACCTAAGCCCAGCGTAGTCATCATATCGTCCGGGCAAGTTACAGCATGTGTATAGGTGTTGCCGTTATTCTGGAAATGCCATTTATCGGTCTTTACGGCTGTAAACCTCTGGTTATCAGCAATGATTTGTTTCCAGGTAGTGCCGCCGTCTTCGCTTCTATACAGCCCCTTGCTTTCGCAGCCGACAAGCATGATGTCCGGCGTGTTGGGAACAAAAGCAATAATCTCACCGCACAGACTCGATGGACCTGTCCCGTCAAAGTCGCCCGGGAAATCCAGTTTCTCCCAAGATTGACCGGCATTGTCGCTGCGGTGTAACCCGCCTGCAAAAGCGCCGGTTCCACCGGCTTTTCCGGCGGCACGGAAAATAATGTCCGAATTCTGAGGATGTATGGCGAGACTGCGCACGCAGTTTGCGGCACCGGTCAGTTGTCCATTGATCGTTTCCCATGTCTGACCGGCATCTATGGTGCGGAGCAGCCCCTGTGTAGGTGAACGCAGGACAACGATATTCGCGTTCGATGGTGCCACCGCAAGGCCGGTATACTTAAGGCCGCGAGTATTTGTCGCTGTTTTGGCCTCCGGGTAGGCAAAGTCTTCAGGAACACCGTTTACTAAAGTTATATTCGAGACACTTGCCTGAAAGTAGGTTTGCGCATTCTGTGGCAAGGCGCGGAATACAATCCCGGCATCTACATTGTCGCCAATCTGCTTGTAGTGGGTGGTGCCATACTCCCATGTCTTTCCATCAGTCGATGTTAATGCCGAAAACAACCGTCCGCGGCGAACGACCCGTACCCATTTATCTCCTTTCCCGGTCAAAGGGTGATGAGACAGCCGCCCCGCTCCTAGATCAAGGTGGTCCGGTGTAGTTTTCAATCCGCGTTTAGCCGTCTGCATAATTCCAAATTCGGGTCCCCACTGATAATTGTTTTTGGAGGCATCGGTTCGTACGGTTAAGCCAGCCCATGATAGCGGGTTCACCGATCCATTGTTTTGCCCCAGATAATCATCGATGCGGCAGGTAAGGGTAAAATCGCCTTTGATATTCTTGTAGATAACAAATTCACCTTCACCCACAAAACGAAAGGCATCGGGCTTTGTCTGGATGATATTCCGCGAAGCATTGGCTTCACCGGCGACACCAAGCTCCCAGCCTTCAATCGGCTTGGATTCGACATTCACGAAGCCGCCTTCTGTATCAATGGTGTGATTGCCGTCATAAAACAGACGTGACCATATTTTTTGTTTGCCTGCCGGAAGAACAAGATCAGTTAAACTGATAACGGGATCAACCCCTTTCAATTCATCTCCAGCAACATTCGCAATTTCCATATCATCTGAAAACACCTCGATCTTATTAAGGGTATGCCCCCGGGATTTGATCTTGGCGACAGCCGAGACCGTATCTGCGTCCTGCACGGTCAGTGTTACCTGAGGGTCATCGGCATTCACTTTATGAAACATGGATGACGTAGGAATGTCCTGCAATGAAATCCCCGGCCCTTCCCATTGGAAGCTGAAATACGGCCTTACATTATCGAAGAAGTATTTGATCCCGATCTCATGATCACCTTTGGCAAGATTAAGCGAGAATACCTTTTCCTCCGGACCATGCAATCCATCCCAGTTAAAGGCTTCCCTTCCATCAACCATCACCTGGTAACCATCTGCGGCTTTCATGTGGAACAGGTATAGGCCGGTTTTTGGGACCCGTAATATTCCCTCATAGATAAACCCATAACCGTTGTGCCGATTGCCACGAAGTGAGGTGTCAAACCCACTGCAAATTCCCTGCTGCACCATTTTATCGTCGGTTAATTCATTGTATGACACAAAGAGATGAGTTTCAGTTTTACTATGGTACGCTTTGTCCAGGGCCGGATAGCGAACATTGACGTGCCGTGCTGCATTGTTGAAGAACATTTTGTATTCAAGCCCCGGTGCCGTCTTGAACGTAGATGCCTTTTGCGCTGCAGCGGCTTTGGCCGCCTTGACGACAACAGGCTCGGCCTCCTGATCAAACACATCCGTCAGCGTAACACGAACCGTTGGGTCGGCTACTTTGACTTCAATCAATAGGTCGGCAGTATGAGGCATCCTGGCTTGACGCACGACAACCGGCTCGCCTTTACACCCGGCATTATCAAAGACTTCCACTTTATAGGAGAACTGGGGCGATGATGTTTCGGTCATCTCCCAGGACACGAGGACCTGTCCGCCATTTGATACCGCCTCTACGGCTTTCACTTCAGGCGTATCCAATGTCGGAATGTCGGGCTGGTCAACGGTAACCTCGTGAGTCTTGCCCATGTCCAAGTATTCAGTCTGCGCTCCTGTGGGTTTCAACTTGGGGTTAGCAGTGCGCTCCATACTAAGAACCTGATTGTTTTCGATGGTCCCGACGTAGAAATACGTGTCCAGAGCACTGCCTTTCGGAGGGACCTGAAACTTCACGGTATTCGTTTTGTGCCATTTGCCATCTTTGCGGCCATACCCCAGTCGTCTGTGCAAGGCACGAAGGGATCTACCTGCACCACCCGCATCTTCAAGAAACCCTCCACCACCATTAAGCGTCGTGCCCGCCACGGGCATCCTTACAACGCCATACAGATGCCAGCGATCGTTTTGAACATCTTTGGTCCAGCGGCCCATATAGGAGTAATCCGGATTCTCCACCCCCAATGGCGACCATACGCGCATCATCATGGTGTACCAATTCCCCGCCTTCATGTAAGGAAAAGCCGGACCGCCTATCGCGCCGCTAGCGCCTTCCCCAATGTATTGAGCCGGATAGTTATATTCCGAACAGGCGATTGGGCGAACCGGCTCTCCTTCTTCATTATGTCCCCAGAATGACCAGACCGAACCGGGCCTGTACGCATCCTGAACATCTTTGTCCAGGTTCGGGTAGAAGTCAGGCTCCAAAGACGGAGGGCCACCTGTGTATCCTCCATAGAAACTAACAGTCTGCGACGGTTTGACGCCCGTATACCAAAGCGCAAAATAGGTCGACTCGGGCCACCAGGGCCAGCGGTAATCCACCATCGTCATATCGCAATCTTCCGAACCTTTTTCTACAAAGGCGGCATGGCCCGGCATCGGCGTGATCATACCAACCCAAACTGCGATCCACACCGATGACGCTAAACATTTGTTTCTGGACATAAATATACTCTCCTTCACTTTGTAAAAATTGATGACCGATACTGTTTATGCTACAACTCTGGGGTAGCTAAGAAAAAATGAAGGGAAACTAATCATAGCTTCACTGAAAAGCAGCAATGTTGAATGTTTGTCCTAAAAACGAGATCACTGGGAAATGGTTAAAAAATAATATCTTCTTATTGTATACATCTGTCCAAGCTATCTTTAAAAACTCTACATTTGACAGATTCAACCCATTTATAACTAACTAGTGTTTATTTTTTTCTACACCCTTCTCCAATGAATCAATTACCTTTCAAAAGAATTCTCATTATCGGAGTGATTTCTATTCTCGGAATTTTCCTTTCAGCTAAGCAAAAGCCGAATATCGTGCTTATGTTTATTGATGACATGGGCTACGGAGACATTGGACCCTTCGGAAATAAAATTAATCAAACACCTCATCTGGACAGGATGGCAGAGGAAGGCAATGTGCTCACCCAATTTTATGTGGCCAATACCGCATGCACCCCATCGAGAGCCGCATTACTGACTGGAACTTACGCCAACCGTATAGGTATGGATGGAGGGCTTCAAAAGAAAGAAGGAATACCCAGTTTCATTGTCAATTTCCCAGGAGATCATCGTGGATTAAACCCAAGTGAAATTACCATAGCCGAAATGCTTAAGGAAAATGGATATGCAACCGGATGCTTTGGAAAATGGCATCTCGGAGACCAACCAGAATTTATGCCGCTTGCCCAAGGTTTTGATACCTATTTTGGAATCCCTTACTCCAATGATATGTGGCCGGGGAACAAAAGGGGAAATCCGGTTACCAATCGCGGTCCTTACGAGCCACTTCCTATTATGCTTCAAAACAAAGCAGTTGCCCATGTCTCGGATGACTATGATCAGGCACTTCTGGCGGAGGTGATTACTGATGAAGCGATCCAATTTATAAGAAAAAATAAAAAGCAACCCTTCTTCTGTTTTATTCCCCACTCTCATGTTCATAACCCTAGGTTTGCCCGGCCCAAGTTTCTTCAACGAGCGGAAGGAAATGTGAATCGAGCCCATGTCGAGGAGGTTGATGACAGCATTGGCCGGGTACTCAATACATTAAGGAGCCTTAAGTTGGATAAGAACACCCTGGTCATCTTCACTTCCGATAATGGCGGAGCCGGCGGTATGAGCATGGGACCCTTGCGAGGAGGAAAAGGTGGTCCCAAATACGAGGGACATATGCGTGTACCCACCCTTACCTGGTGGCCCGGAACTATCCAAGGAGGGACAACAACAAAAGCCATTGGGGTAACCACTGACCTGCTTCCTACATTTGCAAAATTAACCGGCTCAAAAATTCCCAACGATCGCATGATTGACGGCAAGGACATCGATGGAATCCTACTGGGCAAAAAGGGTGTAAAATCACCCCACAAGATTCATTACTATGAAGTGGACGGTATCCGAAAGGGGGACTGGAAAATGGTTAAGAAAAAAGTGAAGGGTAAAATTATTCGAGAACTCTATGATTTATCCAAGGATCTGGGAGAAAAAAAGAACTTGGCTCAATCAATGCCAAAATTGGTCGAAGAACTCGATCAACTTTTGGTGCAACACGCCGCAAGCATTGAAGCCAATCTTCGACCCCCTGCTTATTCCAGGAACCCAAAACCTATCCTCAAAGAAGTGGGTAACTTACCCACCCTTCGGGAATACCTCAAAAAATAAAGCTAACTTTAAAACTGTTCATTATGTATAAAATTGTCATCGCCACCTTCGTAAGCCTCTTTTTCTCCTTCTCAGCCTTCAGTATGCAGGTGTTCGACATGGAGGAAATACGCGACCCAGGCACCCTTCAAATCAAGGTTCTCCAAGACTGGCACAAGGTACAAGGTCCCATCGCAACACGGCAGAAGCTGGTCACCATCAATGTGGGTGACCTATGGCCCGGACAGGAGTACCGTATCCCCGTCCGCATGGTCGTGCCCTCCAACCGCAAAGCCAAGGGATTTCACCTCACTGGTGGAAGTTCCCCTTCCCGACTGCAAAAGGATGCCCGGCCCAACCCCACCGAGCGCGAACTTTTGGAGGGCGGAGTTGGCCTCGTCATTACCGTCGTGCAGGAACCGGGAACCTACGGGCAACGAGCATTATCCCAGGCGGCGGAGAAGCGGTTTGCCGAGACCCTTAATCCCCGATTCAAAATCCAATACTGGGCCTGGCCCGCCACCTTGATGCGTGCGATCACCACCGCATACGCAGAAAAAGATCATTTTGAAAAGGGTAAGGTTGCCGCCTCCGGCGGATCCAAAAACGGTGCCTCCCCCTCCATGGCCATCATTCACGACGAGCGTATGACCGCAGTACACGCGACGGTTTCTCCGATCTGGGACTCCCCACTTCGTATGAATGACGAGGACGCATGGAAAGTACTGCGGGATCAACCCGGTAGAAGAGGTGGATTTACCGGCGGGCATTTCGGACCCAATTTCAACGAACGCGTTTTGGATGCGGGCGGTACCTGGAAAGACCTGCAAAACTTTGCCCGCGACATTTCGGATCAAGTCTTCATATCCCGCAACCTGAAAGCGTTACGAAAACGGGGGGTGGATATGCTCTTTCATCCCGGCACTCATGACTTCGTTGCCTTCGATATGGCCTGGGGTGGGAAACACCACCCAACCATTCCCGTTTACCTCGGTGCCAATTCCGGACATGGAAAACGCGGTCATCCCAAAACCGAACGGGATCAACAGAACAAATCAGGGTTTATGCTCAAGCATTTCTTTCCCGATGAGACGAAAGGTGACCTCCTCGCACCCCCTCAAGTGAAAAGTGAACTCAAAGGCAAAACGCTCAAAGTAAGTGTATCCTTCGCCCCGGATTCCGGTGAGGAAAGTGGTCGTATCTGGTGGATCTTCGACCGTGCTCCCGATGGCAGCCCCAATTACATCAGCGAAATGATCCCGGACGATCAGACCATGGAAATGGAAAAGGTTGGCAATCAATGGACCGCCACCATCAAACTTGATCCCAAAGCCAAACGAATCGATTTCTTCAGCAACCACCGCAAAACTCTGCGATACAAAGAATCACCATACAGAACTTACATGTCCAGCCCCTACACCCGGGTGAAGCTTGAAAAATAAAATAGGCCTTGTTGTTTACCTGCCTTCTGCTTTTTCTAATTTCTAAAAGCAAAAGCATCGCGTCTCACCTTTCCCAATCTGAAGATTAGATTGTTTGTATAAGAAAGAAATTTGCGGTTTCACCTCCATAACTGCGAAAAATGAAACGCTGAAATTCGGCCTGTAAAAAGTCAGCCACCGACGCATATTGAATGATAAACCACTTGAAAAGCTATCAGACGATGAGTCCATGTTCATTGACTTTTGTCCAAATCAATTGGTAAGTATATTTTACTATCTAATCAGAATAAAAAAGATAAAAGTACAAACTTGGTGTTTTTTAATTCCAAATTTTAAAAGTATGAATAAGACGCGTTCTTTTATGATCAGCAGAACACTCTTGATTTCCACATCCGGGTAAGATCATCTAAAAATTAAAAGTGAAAAAGCTTTAATAAAATCTGATGATTACAAAATTTAAAAACGACAACAAGATGACATATTGCAGTTCAATACGAACTGAGTTAATGCGACCTTTCGAGCTGGTTGGGTGGTTATTGTTCCAATCTATAAAATTGTTTTCATCTATAATTCACAACCATTCAAAATAATTTTTTTACTTAATATTCATGCATTCTAATATAATTCTCACTGACTAATTATAGTTCACAACTTAAATGAAATTAATAAGTACAGATTTAATTTCATAAGAATTTTAGACTTTATTGTACTTTTATTTGCTTTACTCGTGTAATCATGTCAGGATTGAATTTCAACGGGAGTAATAAGTATAGTGTTAACGAAAAAAAAAGAGCAATCAACCTACTTTCTTGAATTATACAGTAAGTATGAACCACTTGTGCGTGCCTATGTAAGAAACGGCTTACAAAATCACGACGATATTTTGGAGGTAATGCAGGAAACCTCGATCATTGCCTGGCAGAAATTCAGTAAACTTGAAAATCCCGAAGAAAATTTTGGGAAATGGATGTGCGTCATCGCACGATATGAAATTTTAAAATTCAGGAGAGGCAAAGCCAGAAGTCGACTCATTTTGAATAATGACTTGGTGGAAACCATTCTGAACGAAGGCATCGAGGAATTTAAGGAAAGCGATCAATTACTTGGATACCTGGAAGAATGCTTAAAGATGCTTTCCGATTTTAACCGCAAGCTTGTAGAACTTCCTTACAATAAGGGAGGATCGTTTGTAGAGCTAGCAAAACAAATGAAGAAAACTCCAGAAGCACTTTACAAACAGGCAAGCAGGCTACGCCTTTCTTTGGCAGACTGTATGAACCAAAAACTTATTTCGAATCAGTAAAGATATGAAAAAACATCAAAAACAACTCATTGCGGATTATTTTTCAAATCATCTGAAGAAAGAAATGGAACCCGAATTAAATAGTCTGCTAAAAAAAGACGCTTCGGCCAGATCCTATTTTCGAACTTATGCAATAATGCATGAGCAACTGCTGGACCGTGAAGAAGACCTCGGAGACCTTCTCAAATTCTCCAATAAGAAGACAGATCAATTGGATACTCACCCCCCTCCTTTTAAGAAACTTCTTTTACTCGGAGCGGTTGCCGCAATTTTCATAATCTGTTTTTCATGGCTCACCAGAAATGTAGATAAAGATCAGGAAAGCACAGCTTCTTTTGCGAGCGCCAACATTATTCCTAAAAATCCCCTTGCGGTGGTGATCGACCACAACCAAGTCCACCTCGATCAATCGAAATCTTTAAACAGAGAAATTTGGAAACCGGAAACTTTCGAGCTTAAAAAAGGCGGCGGGATTCATTTGCGCTTCAACAAATCGGTGGATTTTATTTTCCAGGGCCCCGGACAATTTGAAATTCTCGGTCCCAAAGACATCAGAATAAAAGAGGGGAAAGCAAGAACCATTGTTATCAATAAGTGGGGGCATCAGTTTACCATACATACCGAGGACAAGGAAATTGTGGATTGGGGAACTGAATTCTCTCTCTCAATAATTCCCGGGGAAAAACCATCCATTATGGTGAATGAAGGACTTGTTGAAATTAAAGACAAAACTAGCGAAACATCCTTAGGATATTTAAGCAGGTTTAACAAACCTGCATCAGATTCAAACCATACAATTCTCACAAACTCTTTTTCCGATCTCCTTGGAGATGAAAAGTTATATCAACCCGGATTCCTCGGTCTTCAAAGGAAACAGGAAAGGATAGAGAAATATCTTTCAGATGATAATGTTTTGGCCGTTTTTGACTTCACCCTCTACAGGAACCAAAACAAATTCGGGTCTAATGAATTAAAAAATCTCCCCGGGCAGTGGAAACATTATAAGAACACAATTAGACCGAATCGTATTATCTTAAATAAAAAGAAAAATTCCCCGATCAGTCATGGCGTGATGCATAACTCCAGCTGGACATCAGGAAGATTCCCCGGTTCAAAAGCACTGACAATGCCTCATCATGACAGCCATATATCACTTGATTTCATGGGTAAATTCGAAGAACTGTCATTTTCTTCATGGATTTACATTCCCTATTTTAATGATACCTGGTCAGCGGTTTACGGATCAAAGTACTGGAACAAACCTGGATACTTTCGCTTAGAAATGCCCAGGACATCGAACATACCTTCGCTATTTATGTGGGGAGAATCCGAGCTGGAAACAAGATCACACACCCAACGTTCAGGCAGAATTCCCCTATCTTCGTGGCAGATGATAAGCACTGTCTTCGAAAAATCTTCCTTAGGAATTATAGTTCATATCTACCTCAACGGAAAATTACTCCTTTCGCACCACACCGAGCATGTGAAATTTGTTGAGCCAGGAGAATTTTTAATTGGTAATATTCAAAATATAAATGGGAGTTGGACAAGAGCCCTGAACGCAATGTCCGACGAATTGATTATTTGGAAACGAGCACTTGGAAGCGAAGAAGTTTCAGATCTATTTCTGGTGGGCAAACCGAACCATATGCCTCCGGTCGAATCGCATGAAAATTCTTTATGAAATGAATATTAGCTAAGCAATTAACAAAATCATTTATCAGTCAAAAATATGAAAATTAAATTAACCAAAAAATCAGACTCTATTTGACACTGGAACTTCATTTTATATCCAATGCACACCGGGAACCGAATAGCCCATAAATAATTATTTTATCCGACTAATTAATTAATTTTTAAATCATACGAAAAAAATATAATTAATTAATTTTTAGTTTGATATAATGCAACTTTAACGAATACACACATTTAATACATAAAATAAAGATGAGCCAAATCAATATTGAAAATAGGTCCTATGTCACCAAAGCTTTTGCGAGGGATCTTCTTGGTTATGCAAACACAAATTCAATTGATCACCTGATCAGATCAGGAAAATTATCTGTTTTTCAATCCACTGTACTCGGCAGGAAATTCCTCTGCCTGGACGAGGTAAAAAAACTCGCCCGTCTCCACGGAGTATCTAAATGAAAAAAATAGACCGTTTTGATGAACATCCCAATTACTACCTTAATCTTTGTGAAGCAGCAAAAGTGCTTAGTTATGTTGATTATCGCAGAATTGAATCATTTATTGATAACGGGTATCTGAAGGCTTATCAAATGCCCCATACGAACCGAAAGAAAGTCAGGTACCATGATTTGATGAATATGCTGACCCAAAAACCGCATAATTCGGAAAATGTTTAAATACGGAAAAGAGGACTCCTATCCGCATGACCGATACCTAACATTCACTGAAGCAGCTTCTCTTCTTGGTTCTGGAAAACACACCCGAGTTCATAATTTGGTGATTAAGGGAGATTTGCCAGCTTATTCGATTCCCCTGACCAAAAAATTACGGGTCAAAAAATCCGAACTGCTTACCCTCTTTAGTGCGATCAAAGAAAAGGGGAACCCATAGTGGTGCAGGATTTAATCAACAAAGCCAAATTCCTATCACAGCAATCAACAGACAGTAACCCCGCGATGACACTCCCCAATACTATTCAACCTCCCGAGCTTGATACCTTAGACCGCTATGTTAAAGTCACTGAAGCCGCAGGCATCCTTGGCTTCAACAGTTGCAAATCCGTGGAAGATCTGATTTCCCGAAACACGCTCCCCTGCTACTATATACCGGACAACAAGATAAAAAGGGTTCTTCTAAGCGATCTTTATTCATTGATCACCAATAAGCAGGAACACAACGAAACTTCTGATGAAGACTCAACAAAAGTTATTGAAATGCCTCCAAAAACCAGGGGCAGGCCACGAAAATATAGCGACTGAATAGAACTTCAATCAACAGATGTAATTTTACTTTTTATAAGATAACATGAAACAAAATAATTTTGATTTAATTAATTTTTCACACGCCGCCCGTATTTTGGGTTACAAATCCAATGCACCGATAAAAAAACTGGTTACACTGGGAAAACTCACAGAATATTCTGTTCCTGATTCCACCCGAAAAATGATTGACCGCATTGAACTGGAGGCATTAATCAAGCCCATTCAGATATCTGAAAATAATACAGACGAAAATAACCAAAAAAAATAATCTCTTGTTACAGGTCAGATTATTTAAATATCGGTCCTCCTTCCTTTTAGCTCCTGGGCAATTTTTCATATTGCCCTAATTTTTCTCCCGATAACCTAATTCCTTCCACCTGAAAATATTTCGGTGGAAAATATTCCCCACCACCAAAGGCCAGAAAAGTTCACCTGCCCGGTGCATTATTTCATCCCTTCAATCTCGGATACCAAGAAAATCGAAGGAAAACAAAATAAATCAAAAAAAGATGTATTATTTAAACCGTAAGCGCTAAAGGATAGTACAATATAAACAGTAGCTTAGTGTTAAATTAAATATATTACGTCAAAAGCACAATTAATTAATTCAGCGCCTGCCCATTTCGTACCTTCCCTCCCTTAAAAATTAAATTTCTTCCTTAAATATTCTCTCATGAAACAAAAAATAAAGAGCATCTGCATCTTATTCATTACAGGAACACTTTTTAGTTCCTTCTCCCCCGCCCAGACCATCGTCCCCGCCGGGCTCGGGCCGATGAGTGCGGTTCAACCCGACCGTGAAAAAGCCATCCTATCCGGTAGCCTGCTCCGCACCGGGGGGCAGAACCCCACGGTCAAAATTGTCTGGGGGGATGAGGACGGAGAGATAGCCGGTAAGAGCTGGGATAACACCGTGGTGATCTCCACCAATCAGGTAGTGGGTAGTTTCTCGACCACCATTACCATTCCCAATCAGGAAAAGATTTATTATTTCCGCTCGGTTGCAGAAAATGCGGGAGGCACGGTGGTTTCCCGCTCCTTGGGTGTGCTTAATCCATCCGCAGTGGTAGGAGTGTCCGACTTAAGGGGTCGCTGGTCTTTTGATGATGATAATTTTTCCGACCCCGTATCTCCGGCAGATTACTCCAATCTTAAACTCTGGCTGGATGCAGCGGACAGTTCCACGATCACTAAAGATGGTTCGAATAAGGTAAGTCTATGGAATGATAAATCCGGAAATAGTTTTAATCTTTCCCAATCCACCTCGGGTTCTCAGCCAACTTATGATCCAACCAACAGCAAGGTAACCTTCTCATCCGACTACCTTTCTGCCACTGCACCGACTTTGTCACAACCTCTTACCTTTTTTACGGTATTAGAATATTCAGGTAGCGATACAAATGGTCAATATGTCCATGATTCTTCAACGGGACGCTATGTTTTTGGCGAATGGAACTCCGAAGGATGGGGATTAAATCAAGGAGATCCATCGCTCAAGTCTACCACATTAAATCCTACCACAAAATCTGTATTTTCTTACCAATTTAATGGTTCATCAAGTGCAGTATTTATTAATGGCAACCAAGAATTGAGTGGTACTCATGAGACTGATAATTTGGGTGGTAATTATGTCCTGGGTGCCGCCCACAACGGTGGCTCAAATGCTCCTTTTCAAGGTTCGATCTACGAACACCTAATTATCAGTAACATCAGCTCCCAGGACCGACAAAATATAGAGGGCTACCTCGCCCGCAAATGGGGTATTGCCCTTTCCAACTCAGTTAATTCCATCCATGCGGCTAAAGATTCCTCAGGAAATAATCACCACGGGATTCTCAAGAAAAAATTTCAACCCAACAACCTATCCGACATCAAACTATGGCTGGACGCATCAGATACGAGTACGATCACTCATTCATCCAACGCCGTTAGTGGATGGGATGACAAGAGTGGAAATGGATTCCAGCTTCAAAGTTTTGGCGACCCCAGTACAGGAACCCGTTCGTTGGACGGTAAGAATGTGATTGATTTTGATGGTGATGACTATTTCGAATCTGCAACTGGCTACCCGACAGGAAATGATTTTTCCTTTCTCATGGTTGCCGGGATTGATGCCATCGATCACGTGAAGGATTCGATTTTTTGTATTAGGGAGTCAACAGCTCAACCCAGCTTTCAGATAGACGCAGAAGACGCTTCCGCGTTTAAAATTCGCTTTCTGCAAACTGACATGGGTACTGCTAAGACTTTTGCAACCACCGCAAAGCACGGGCCCAGTATTTACGAATTTGTTTTCAAGGATTCAACTAATTTATTGGAGGTTTTTCTTAATGGTTCGAGTTTAGGAACAACCGCATACACAGCTGTGCCCAATCAAAGTAACAAACTCTTAATTTTCGCGAACAGAGACACACATCAAAGACCTGACGGTTTTGTAGGAGAAATGATTGGTGTTTCCACCGCCCTTTCCAATACAAACCGGGAAAAACTGGAAGGCTATCTCGCTCACAAGTGGGGACTAATGAGCAACTTGCCCAACGACCATCCATATAAACTTGGACACCCTTTATCAACGGGTAGCCCGTCTTTCATTGCCGACACTCCCTTCGGAGATGGTAAAGCCATCGATCTGGCCGACGGCCATGTGGAAATTTCGACCGGTGGAAATGAGGATATATTTGACGGAAATGGCTCATTCTCCGTATCCGCCTGGGTAAAGGGCTGGCCGTCAGAAAGTGATGAAAGCGTAGTTTCCAAGGGCTATGAAAACTTAGATGGGTGGTCTGTAGGACGGGGGTCTTCCGGTCCAAATGTCATCAGTGTGAACTTAGGTGGGGTCGGTGGTTCTAAAACAGCCACTCATTCCACTGCCTTATCCACCGATAATCAGTGGCACCACATCGTATCCACCTACGACGGGGGAACACGAAAGATCTATCTTGATGGTACGGAAGTATCCTCGGCTTCCGCATCCGGTTCTGTTGCATCGACCACCGCCACCCTTCTGCTCGGTGCATCCGACATGAATGATACGGCGGGCACGGTCACCGCTGCAAGGCACAGCGGAATCAAGTTGGACGAGGTCCGGTTCTACACCAGTGGGCTAACATCCACGCAGGTCTCCGCACTTTACAATTTTGGTAAGGGGGATATTGGAAACATTGGCGAATTCACCACCCTGCCCGCGAAGATAAGCGGAACCACAGGCACTGCCCTATCCACCACCGTAACCGCGGCTTTTCCCAATGCCAATTACGAGGCAGTCAACCTAACTCCCGGACTGGGCATCAATTCCGCAACCGGCGAAATCTCGGGTACGCCCACCGTGGGTGGAGTGGGCTCCATTACCGTAATTGCAAAAAATGCTGCTGGCAAACGGGCGGTCACCACCATTCCCTACGACAGTAACCCCACTGGTCCCGCTTTTGCCTTCCCCACTACCTCACCCGCTTCGGACCACGCTGTCGTAATGGGAGAAATCACTCACTCGGGAGGAGAGGAAAATGTGGTGGATTTATTCTGGGGCGACAATGACGGTAATCAGACATTATCCAACTGGGATTCCAATGCCACCCCACTCGGCACGGGCAAGGAAGGATTCTACGGCACCACCATATCTGGACTCACCGCAGGAGAAACTTATCATTATCGACTTCGCAGTCAGGGAAAACTAAACCCCAAAGGAATTTCTGGATCAAACCTAAATCTTTGGCTGGATGCGGCAGACAGCAGTACACTTACTCTGTACTCAGGTAAAGTATCTACATGGTCAGATAAAAGTGGAAACGACAACCATGCGACTCAATCAAATTCTGACTATCAACCAACCCTAAATAATTCTGTTCTCAATGCTCTTCCAGTTATTCGATTTGATGGAAGCAACGATGTCATGACCCTTTCGGGCGATCATGCTTTGCAGACCTTTTTCTTGGTTCTCAATGCAAGGGATGGAAATAATTTTGGAGATTGGGATTGGCCGATGGGTGGTTGGACAAGTTCTGGTAACAAAAAATGGGTTATATTTGCAAATGCGCACAATAACTCGATTAGCGGAGAAAATGCATCTATTAACGGTGGTACGCCCAGTTCTGAATATATTAATTTTTCCCCTCTCTCAGAACATAAACTTGTTAGGGTTGCTTTCAATGCCCCAGCTTCAAGAAGTGACTGGAAAATC
>Ga0209197_1001385_pt1 | contig 15350 bp, 8 predicted proteins | sample COGITO_mtgs_1105_4_FD_184802 | JGI IMG/M metagenome (GOLD analysis project Ga0209197, IMG submission 184802) | Pelagic marine microbial communities from North Sea - COGITO_mtgs_110512 (SPAdes) (version 2) | ecosystem: Environmental > Aquatic > Marine > Epipelagic ... | reverse complement strand
TGATTTCGCACTCTTATCTAAAGTCTTTGAAATAATATGTTCACATTGCAAAAAATTATCAATATAATCTTTGTTTTTAGTGGCCCAACCATTTAAATGATTTTGAGTGTGATTGCCTATAGAATGCGTTGATTTTTTAATTTTTTTAAAAATATCAGGGTGATTTTGGATGTTTTTACCAATGCAAAAGAACGTGGCTTTTGCATTGTGTTTTTTTAATTCATCTAAAACAAATTGGGTAACCTCTGGTGTTGGCCCGTCATCAAAAGTGAGGTAGATTTCTTTTACATCTCTAGAAAAACGCCAAGTATATTTAGAGAAAAATCTCATCATACAACTTGGTGTTTTTGGAATATAAAATTTCATTTTTTTATTCTTCTAAAAAATCTAAATCTGTAGGTTCTTCATCAGGTATTAAATATTCAAAAAGCTTTACGGTATCCATAAAATCTGTTTGAATTTTAGACACAAAATCTTTATTTGTACTTCCTTGTTCAACTTGATCTATTAAGTTTTTAAACATGTATAAAGAAGTATCAATTTCATCAAAAACAAGATCGCTATTATTTTTATTAAAAGTACTTAACCAAGTTAATTTTTCTGTAATTAAACGTGCTAAAGTTTCTACAGTTTGTTGCGCTTTTTTATCTTCATCTAAATTATAATACATCTCAGGATACCCGAGAGACAAGCTATAATGGTCAAACTTTTCTATTGGTAGTTTCTCTAAAGATAAATCTAAAACTTCAACAGCTTTTAAAGTGTCACCTTCTTTTGCAAAAGCATCAGACAAACGCATTAAGCTATTTCTCATAGAAATGGCATTTCTTTTTGTTTGCTCATCTAAATATATTTTACCGCTGTTAATGTTTCTCCAATCTAACTTGTTAATGTTTGCATACATTTTCTCGGCGTCGATTCTACCAATATCAAATAAGCTTACTTCTCTAGCCCTGCCATTTGCATCCATATATTTTGCAGGTGTTTTTATGGGTACTAATTTAAAAGCCAAACCATCTAACTGCAAGTAATCTTTTAGCCAAATATATTCTTCATCTGCGTTTGCACCACCAGTAAAGTAGATCGGTTGTTTCCAATCGTTATTTGCCAAGATGTCTAGCATTAAAATACGGTTTTTAGTAATTCCTCTGTCATCAATAGTAATGTCTATATAGTCTACAATTTTGTCTACATCTTTTTGAGCAACAATGCCACTTTTTAAAACATTTTCTTTGTTAACAGGAATTCGAATACGATTTGTTGGATAGAATTTTTCTTTAATATTTTCTTCTTCATCTATATAGTATGTAGCGTCACTACTAGAAGAAATCCAACGCATAAAGTCTTTAATGTCTATAATAGAATCTTTAAATCTTGGGTGTTCGATATGGTACGCAATGTCTAAACTCCCATATTTATACTGGTCGTGTTTTAATTGAGATGGAATAGGAGGTGCGTCATAGGTTTCACGTTTCATTTGGTCTATGTACCAATCTGTTGCAAATAAACTGGTGTTTACCAACTTTAAATCGGTTCTAATACCTTCTACTTCTTGCATGTACCATAGCGGAAACGTATCATTATCTCCAATGGTAAACATAATAGCGTTGTCATCACAACTCTCTAAATATGCTTGTGCATTTAAACGGGTTGTATATCTGTCAGAACGATCATGATCGTCCCAGTTTTCAGAAGCCATTAATGTTGGCACGGCTAGCAAGGAAACTACAGAAACTGCAATTGCAATTGTTTTTTTATTAGCAAAGTTCTTTAAATATTCATAAAGTGCTAAGACACCAAAACCAATCCAAATAGCAAAAATATAGAAACTACCTACAATTGCATAATCACGTTCTCTTGGCTCAAAAGGCTTCGGGTTTGTATAAAATATAATTGCAAAACCTGTAAAAGCAAAGAATAAAAAGAGGGTAAAGAAATTATTTTTGTCCCATTTAATTTGAAAAAATAAGCCAATAAGTCCTAAAATAAGCGGTAAAAAGTAGTATTTATTTCTTCCTTTATTTTCTATAGCTTGTGTTGGAAGTTGTTTTTGAGAACCGAGTCTTGTTTCATCTATTGCATCAATTCCGCTAATCCAATTTCCATTAAAAATATCTAACCTTCCTTGAACATCATTTTGTCTACCTGCAAAATTCCACATAAAATAACGTCCATACATATAGCCAAATTGGTAGCTAAACATAAATTTAAGATTTTCACCAAAAGTGGGTCTTCTTTTACTATTTTCTGGAATTCCAGCAATAGCTTTGTACATTTTTTCTGCAGCCGGATTTACCATTCTTGGAATAAATCCTTTGTGTTTGTCTGAATAATTAGGTATTACGTTTTTGTATTTATTTACAATAACATATTCGCTATTTTTCTTTTCATATTTAGGCTTGTCATCTCCGTATGGTTGCTTAGCATCTTGCGTTCTTTCGAAGGTATTAGAATAGTATGTATCATAGAAAACATTTGCATCTCCGTATTGTTCACGCTCATAGTAGGCTAATAATTCACGAGCACTAGAAGGATTGTTTTCGTTAATAGTGGTATTTGCATTTGCTCTAATAGGTAGCATCATCCAGGAAGAAAAACCAATCATAATAAAAAGCACAGACAATATTAAAGTGTTTGTATGAACTTTGTTGTGTTTTCTAGTGTATTTTAAACCAAAAAAGAAAAGCGCTATTAAAATAAAGGCAGCAATAATACTTCCAGAATTAAAAGGTAAACCTATGGTGTTAATAAAAAATAATTCTGATGCACTAAAGAATTTTAATGTAAAAGGAAATAAAAATTTGAATACAAAAGCCAATACAAAAACAGCTAAAACGGTAGCAATAGCTGTAGTTTTTAAATTTATTTTTTTATATGTTTTGAAGAAATATAACATAAAAATTGCAGGAATGACTAACAAAGATAGTATGTGAACACCAAAAGACAAACCCACTACAAAACTTATAAGTATTAACCATTTATTGCCTCTTGCAGTGTGCAACTCGCTTTCCCATTTTAAACCGAGCCAAAATAAGATAGCCATTAAAAATGAAGACATAGCGTACACTTCCCCTTCTACAGCACTAAACCAAAAACTATCTGAAAATGTATAAGCTAAAGAACCAACAATACTACTTCCTAAAATAGCAATGTAACTACCTTCTGTGATTTTACCTGTTTTTAAGGCCAGTTTTTCGGCGAGGTTACTAATGGTCCAAAACATAAATAAAATAGTAAATGCGCTTGCTAAAGCAGACATAAAGTTCACCATTTTAGCAATCTCTGAACTCTCTGAAGTAAACATTGCAAAAAATGCACCTAACATTTGAAATAAAGGTGCTCCTGGTGGATGGCCAACTTCTAGTTTTACAGAAGTAGCAATATATTCTCCAACATCCCACGCACTAACGGTTGGCTCTATGGTTAAAGAATAGGTAATTAAAGCAATTATAAATGTGAGCCATCCTAAGATAAGGTTCCATTTTTTAAAGTTTGCTGTTGTCATAAGAATTACAGAATAATGTGTGGGCGAATTTAACAATAAATATAATGAAATAGGGAGATACGTCTTTAATTACTGAGATAAATCCTCATAAAAGTTTGTTAAAGAAAAAAATTATTTAAAAATGTTTGTGGAATTAAAAGAATAGATTAAATTTGCATCCGCTAAGCAGTATTGGCCTATGGTGTAATTGGTAACACACCGGTTTTTGGTACCGACATTCAAGGTTCGAGTCCTTGTAGGCCAACAAAAAAGTCCTAACAAATTAAATTTGTTAGGACTTTTTATTTTATGTATTTTATTTGTCTTTGTAATTTTTATTTTTACGTCAATTAAGGTTCTAATATCGAGTGATTTATACTTTTATTTACTCCAGCTTTTTATTTTATGAATCCAAACGACAAACATTAGAATTATCACATAACAAGGTATTAAAATCCAATAACTATCTAAAGAATTTATTGCTAATGCATCTATTTATTGGACTTCGTTGGTAATTAATTCTTATTTATCGGCATCTACAATTCTACCATATAATGGTGGAATAATTGCTCCACCAGAAATTACCATGATTAAAAGTGCCGATCTTGTCTTTGTAAACTTTCCTAAACCCTCTAATGTCAGAGGGTAAATTGCATACCAAACTAAAGCATTTGCAATTCCTAATGCCGCCATAAATAAAATAGACATAAATAATGCCATGACTACAAATGAAATACAAGAGGCAGGTGCTACCAAATAAGATTGCGCGTCTGTAAGTTCGTTTATAGTTTTTATAAACGGAATTAAAGCTCCATTTATCCCGGTAACAAATCCGAAAATGAAAAATAAACTTGCAATAATTAAAATTGCCTTGGTGTTATTTTCTTACTGTTTCATTAAAAAAGCTTTCAAGTCTTCATAACTAGATGCTTTTATCGCTACTTTCTTATTATTGATAACTTTCTGAATTTGTGCAGGAATTGCTACTTTAACAGGAAGTGTTTCTTCTACAACGTCTAAAAACTTTACAGGGTGGGCTGTTTCTAGAAATACACCAAATTCATTTGCTTTTAAACCGTATTTTTTTAAACCTAAATAACCAACAGCACCATGCGGATCTGCAACATAACCAGAATCTCCATAGATTTTCTTCATGGTCTCTCGCGTTTCCTCATCTGAGAAGCTATATGAAGAGAAAGCACTTTTAAGCACTTCTAAATCGTTGTTAAATAATTCTCTAATTCTTATAAAATTACTCGGGTTCCCAACATCCATTGCATTAGAAATAGTTGCTTTAGAGGGTTTAGGATTGTAAACACCATCTACTAAATAATTAGGAACGGTATCATTTATATTGGTAGAAGCTACAAAATGTTTGATAGGTAAACCTAATTTTTGTGCCATAATTCCTGCACAGATATTACCAAAATTTCCACTTGGTACAGAAAAAACCAACTCTTTATTCGTTTTCTGTAATTCTTTATAAGCAAAGAAAAAATAGAACATCTGTGGAAGCCAACGTGCAATATTTATAGAATTTGCAGAGGTTAGAGTTCTCTTAATATCTTCATCTAAGAAAGCTGTTTTTACCATTTCTTGGCAATCATCAAAAACGCCGTCTACTTCTAATGCTGTAATGTTCTGACCTAAAGTAGTCAATTGTTTTTCTTGAACATTACTTACTTTTCCTGAAGGATATAGTATAACAACATTTACACCTTTTGCTCCTAAAAATCCGTTTGCAACAGCACCGCCAGTATCTCCAGAAGTAGCTACTAAAACAGTAACCTCTTCTTCATTACCTTTATTAAAATACGCTAAACACTGCGCCATGAATTTTGCTCCAACATCTTTAAAAGCCATTGTTGGGCCATGAAACAGCTCTAAAGAAGCAATATTATCATCCACTTTTACCAAAGGAAAATCGAAGGAAATTGTTTCTTTAATAATCTCTTTTAATTTTTTAGTCGGAATTTCATCACCAACAAACTGTTTAATTGCTTCATACGCAATTTCATGATTTGTGTACCCGGTAATATTGGCAATAAAATCTTTAGAAAGTGGTGTTATATTCTCTGGAAAGTAGATTCCTCGGTCTTTTGCAAGACCTTGTATAACAGCATTTTTAAAACTTGTATTTGGCGATTTATGGTGTAAACTGTAGTAGTTCATTATTTTATATTTTTTATTTTGAGTTGTAGCGATAATTAACAGCGATACACTTAAAACTAATAATTATTTTATAATTTTTATCCCTTTATGATTTACTTTGGAAATAAACATTTCAAAATTGATTCCTGTGTTTTTATAACTTTCTTCGATGCTTTTGAATACCGCTTCAGCAACTATATCGCCTTCACAAAGAGCGAAAACTGTAGGGCCAGAACCACTAATCCCTGCACCTAAAGCGCCTGCTTTTTTGGCACTATTTTTAATATCGTCAAAAAACGGAATTAAAGGTTTTCGAGCAGGTTCTACAATAATATCTACTAATGAGTTACTTATGAGGTTGTAATTATCTGTGTATAAACCACTAATTAAACCACCAACATTTGCCCATTGAGTAACTGCATCTTTCAATGCAATTTCTGTAGGTAAAACAGCTCTAGCATCTTTGGTTTTTATTGATATCTGTGGATGAATTGCAACCACTCTCAATTCCCTAGGAACTGGTAATTTTATAATTTCTAAAGGATGATAACTTCTAACCAAGATAAAACCACCAAAAATAACAGCAGCAACATTGTCTGCAATTGCTGATCCGCATGCGACCTTTTCACCAAACATAGCAAATTTTGTCAGCTCTAAATCAGAGTAAATTTCTCCTAATAATTGATTTGCACCAAAAGCTGCGCCAGCTGCGCTTGCAGCAGAACTTCCTAATCCACTTCCTGGAGAGAAACCTTTATGAATAGTTAGTGCAATCCCAAAATCTGCATTGGCTTCATTTAGCATTTTTTTAATAACAGCACTTGCTGCATTTTCATCAATATTATAGGTTAAATCTGCTCCAGTAATATTAGTTATTTCAACTCCTTTTTTATTTGTTTTTGTAAAGGTCATTTCGTCTCCAACAGCATCTACCGCAAAACCAAGAGAATCAAAACCGCAAGAAACATTTGCAACTGTTGCCGGGGCGAATATTTTTATATAATTCATTTTTTTCTATTCAGTGTTTAGTTTTTAGTTCTCAGTAGTCAGTTAATAGCTGTAAAAGTGTTACTGAGAAATAAAGACTTATTTATTTGCAATTCTAATGACATCTGCAAAAATACCAGAAGCAGTTACATCTGCGCCAGCACCAGCACCTTTTATTATTAGAGGATTTTCAGGATATCTATCTGTGAAAAATAAAACAATATTATCACTTCCTTCTAAATTATAAAAAGGATGGTCTGAAGCAATATGCTGCAAACCAACATTTGCTTTTCCGTTAATAAATTCTGCCACGTACTTTAATCTACAATCTTTGTCATTTGCTTCTTTATAAATGTTTTGAAAATATTCTTCACTTCTAGTTAAAGAAGCATAAAAGTCTTCATTATTTTTAGTATTTAAAGTCTCTTCCGGTAAAAACGCATTGTTTGAAATATCTTCTAACTCTATTTTATAGCCACTTTCTCGTGCTAAAATTAATATTTTTCTAGCAACATCAACTCCACTTAAATCAATTTTAGGATCTGGTTCTGTATATCCTTCTTTTTGAGCCGCGGCAACTACATCATGAAATGTAGCTTTGTCGTTAAAATTATTAAAAACAAAATTTAAACTTCCAGATAATACTGCCTGAATTTTGTGGACTCTATCTCCTGAATTTATTAAATTTTTAAGTGTATCTATAATTGGTAAACCTGCACCAACATTTGTTTCGAATAAAAAGGATGCATTGTATTTTCTGGAAATTTGTTTTAATGTTTTGTAATTGTCAAAGCTAGAAGCACATGCAATTTTATTACAAGTTACAACAGAAATACTTTCACGCAGATAGCTTTCATATACTTCAGAAACTTCCTGATTTGCTGTATTGTCTATAAAAACACTATTAATATGATTGGATGTTGTTACTTTTTTATGAAAGCTTTTTAAGGTTGTTGGTTCTCCATTTTCTAAGCTTTTTTTCCAGTTTTCTAGATCTATTCCATCATTATCAAATAACATTTTCCTAGAATTTGCAATTCCAATAACTTTAATATTTAATTTTAGATTTTCTTTTAAGAATTCTCTTTGCTGTTGTATTTGTGCTAAAAAGCGCTCACCAACATTACCAACACCGGTAATAAACAAGTTTAGCTGTTTTGTCTTTTCTTCAAAAAATTGCTCATGTAATGTGTTTAAAGCTTTTTTTGCATTTGATTTATTAATAACAGCAGAAATATTTTTTTCTGAAGAACCTTGCGCAATTGCTCTAACATTTACATTATTTCTCCCTAAGGCACTAAACATTTGTCCACTTAGTCCTTGATAGTTTTTCATACTCTCACCAACTACCGCAATAATTGCCAAATCATTTTCTACACTAATTGGTTTTATTTTTTTTCTATCTATTTCTATGCTAAAAGTAGCGTCTAAAAGTTCTTTTGCTTTTGCAGCATCATCCTGATAAACACCAACGCAAATAGAATGTTCTGAAGAGGCTTGTGTTATAAAAACAATATTTATTTTTTCTAAGGAAAGTGTTTCAAACAAACGTTTAGAAAAACCAGGAATTCCAATCATTCCTCCACCTTCTAAAGTAATTAAACTAATGTCTTCTATGTGAGAAATACCTTTTACTTCATCACTATTATTTGGATTGTTACAAATTAATGTTCCTATATTTTCAGGATCAAAAGTATTTTTAATTCGAATAGGGATTTCTTTTCTTAAAGAAGGCTGAATTGTTGGTGGATACAAAACCTTTGCACCAAAATGAGACAACTCCATTGCTTCTTCATATGAAATTTCTGAAATTGGATATGCTTGTTTTACAACTCTAGGATTTGCGGTAAACATTCCAGGAACGTCTGTCCATATTTGTAACTCAACTGCATTTAAAGCTGCAGCATAAATAGATGCAGAAAAATCTGAACCACCTCTACCGAGTGTAGTGGTTTCTCCATTTAAATTAGAAGATATAAAACCACCTAAAACGATAACTTGGTGTTTGTTGTTGTCAAAAAAAGAGGTAATGTTTTGGTTGGTAATTTTAAAATTTACCTGTGCGTTTAGATATTCATTATTTGTAGAAATTAACGCTTTACTCTCTTTATGAGCTGCATCAAATAATTCATTTGCTGCATTTGCAATAATAAAAGAAGAAAGTCTCTCACCAAAGCTAGAAACCTTTGCTAGTGTTTTATTTGATAATTCTTGTAATAAAAAAATACCTTCATAAATAGAACTTAATCTATCTAACAAAGAAGTAACCACTTCTAAAACTTCTTTTTTTTGAGAAGAAATTAAATCATCAATAACCTGATAATGCAATTCTTTAATAGTTTCTAAAATATTTTTAGCAATTGCAATATCCACTAAAGCAGTATTAGCTGCGGCTAATAGATTATCTGTGGTTTTACCAAAAGCAGAGACTACCACTGCAACTTTTTGTTCTTTAGATGCGTTAGCAACAATGGCTAATACTTTTTTTATATTTTCTGAGTTTGCGACAGATGAACCGCCAAATTTTAATACTTTCATTGATAATGAATAGTTTGTATAATTTATTTTTTATTGAATGCATTCCGATAATTTTCGAAATTACTGATAACCTAAATTGATATGAATATATAGAACCCCTAAAGGGTAATGGTAGCCGAAGAAGTGCGGGTAATAGTATCCATAGAAATACAAACCACAGAAATGGTTTGAAATGTTTTTACTAAGAAGTTTAAAATACTCACAAGGCAAAAGTATTGTTAATATTTAATTTGTACTTAAATATTATAAAATATTTTAGGAAATAACCCAATTAATGTGATATTGATAAAAATAAATAGGGAAAATTAGAAATTTCAAATTACTTAGTAAATAGATTTGCTTTTTCTTTAATTATTGTTGAGATTGGTTTGTTCTGAATTTTACTTTCTAACCAGGATAAAATATCTAAATATAAAAAAGCTCTTTTTTCATAAGGATGGTTTTCAAACTTTTTTAATTTTTTATGAATTTTTTTAAATTCGTTCTTAATTTCATGCGGAAAAACATCACTTAAGTCCCTAATAGATGTAAGAAAAACTTTTTGCACTTCTTGTAAATTCTCCATTTTGAGTAAGAACTTATAAGTATCTACAAACTGTCTTTCTAAATCATAATCTAAACCACATTCATAATGTGCAATTAAATTTAAAATACGTGCAAAGCACTGCAAATCTTCTGCGGCATTTATGTTTTTAGAACGTATAATTTTTTGAAGATAGAGAATACATAACTTGTTTTTACCCATTCCAAAATATAAACAAGCAATTTTGTAATGCAACAGAACGATATAATGATTGTCTAATCTGTTTTTATACTTTTCAATTTTATCATTAATAATAGCTACTAAATATTCTCCCTCGTCAAAAGTTCCTTCTAAGAAATGTAAATGCAGTTTATTTGAGTATAAATACATGAAAATAAGTAATTCTGTATTTGTATTTAAAGGAATTTCTTGATTTTCAATTTGTGTTTCAAAAGCAACTAATTCCGCTTTAAATGTCGAGGTTTTTTGGACTAAAAAAGAAGCTTCTAGTAGGTAGTTTTTAGACTTTAAATAAAAAACAGGATGTATGTTTATTAATTTAGGACTATTAAATAAATTCACACATTTGCTAGCATATTTGTAGCTCAGTAAAAAGTCTTGAATTAAAAAACTATACCACAAATGTGCTTTATTTAACCATAATTTTTCTCTAAAACCTAAAGTTTTAAAATCATATTTTGGCATTTTGTCATTAAAATATTTTTGAATAAATTCAACTTCTTTTTTGTTTTTTACATAGCCATTTTGTAGCAGATGGCTGTATAATTGCAAAGATAAATTAGAGAGTTTACTGGCAATTACATTTTGCTGACTTAATTCTTTTGCCTGTACAGATAATTGATTTGCTCTATTACTTAAACTTCTTGTAATATATTGTGTTTCTATTACCTTCTCTAATTCTACAATTTCATATGCAATATTCTTTTCTTCGTTGTCCAAAGCCATATTTTTAGCTTTTTCTAAGAGTTTTAGACTTTGCTTATACAGGCCTTTTTGGTACAAAACGGTTGCAAAATCTAATTGCTCTCTAATTTGAATTCGTACGTTTTTGTGTGCAGGATTTAAGCGCAAACTAATTAATATTTGTTTGTATAAATGCGCTTTTAGATTAGAAAGTTGCTGTTTAGAAACAATTCCACTGCCAATAATTACTTTTTCGTCGTATATTTTTAACTTTTCTAAGAACTTAAATAAAGAAAAAAATTTTGCATCAATGTTACCACCAAGCCTTCCTACATACAAATTAAACTGCCTCTTTTCAGATTTAGTTAAAGATTTAATAAGAACAAAAAGAGCATCATTTTGTTGATTGGCGGATGTAATGATTTTGCTCATAATCTATTGATAATCAGTTTTTTAATTATTTATGATTTGCTTTAGAAATCATTTGTTATAAGATGTTGATTCTTGTATTGAATTTGCAAGATATATATTTGATTTATAATAAGTACAATCTTTAAAGAAATTATGCAAGACAATCAAGTACAAATTTTCGACACAACACTAAGAGATGGAGAACAAGTTCCTGGGTGTAAGTTAGATACTAATCAAAAATTAGTAATTGCTGAGAGATTAGACTTGTTAGGTGTGAACGTAATAGAGGCCGGTTTTCCTGTTTCTAGTCCGGGAGATTTTAGATCGGTTACTGAAATTTCGAAAATTGTAAAAAATGCAACAGTTTGTGGTTTAACTAGAGCTGTTGAAAATGATATAAAAGTAGCTGCGGCAGCTTTAAAATATGCAAAATTTCCTAGAATACACACAGGTATTGGAACAAGTGATTCTCATATAAAATTTAAATTTAATTCTACTAGAGAAAAGGTAATTGAGCGTGCTGTAAATGCTGTTGCATATTCAAAAGGTTTTGTAGAGGATGTAGAGTTTTACGCAGAAGACGCAGGTAGAACAGATAATGAGTTTTTAGCGAAGGTTTGCGAAGCAGTAATAAAAGCAGGCGCAACTGTGCTAAACATTCCAGATACAACAGGGTATTGTTTACCAGATGAATACGGTGCAAAAATAAAATATTTGCGTGAAAACGTAAGAGGTATAGAAAACGTAATTCTTTCTTGTCATTGCCATAACGATTTAGGTTTGGCAACTGCCAATTCAATTGCTGGTGTTATCAATGGTGCACGTCAGATTGAATGTACAATCAACGGAATTGGAGAGCGCGCAGGAAACACAGCGTTAGAAGAAGTAGTTATGGTTTTGAAACAACACCCTTATTTAAACTTAGAAACAAGTGTGAATACAAAACTATTGTACGATACGAGTATTTTAGTTCGTGATAGCATGGGAATGCCAGTCCAACCTAATAAAGCAATTGTTGGTGCAAATGCATTTGCGCACAGCTCTGGAATTCATCAAGATGGTGTTATAAAAAATAGAGAAACATATGAAATTATGGACCCTGAAGATGTTGGTGTTACAGAAAGTGCCATTGTTTTAACTGCAAGAAGTGGAAGGGCAGCTTTGGCTTATAGAGCAAAAAAGATTGGTTATGAATTGACAAAAGTACAATTAGATATCACTTATGACGCGTTTCTAGTTATAGCAGATAATCAGAAAGAAGTAAAAGATGAAGACATTCATAACATTATGAAAGAAGTTAATAAGGTTTCTGAAATTCTTACAACTTAAAAATTTTATAGCAGCATATTATGAAATATACAATCGCAGTAATTCCTGGAGATGGTATTGGGCCAGAGGTAATTAATCAGGCAAAAAGAGCATTAGATGCTGTTGCAGAATTGTATGATCATATATTTTTATATAAGGAAGCTCAAATGGGTGCTTGTGCAATTGATGCTGTTGGAGTTCCGCTACCAGAAGAAACAATTACCATTTGTAAAGATGCAGATGCTATTTTATTTGGGGCTATTGGAGATCCTAAATATGATAATGATCCTACCGCAAAAATAAGACCAGAACAAGGTCTTTTGCAATTAAGAGAAGACTTAGGTTTGTTCTGTAACGTAAGACCTGTAAAGGCTTATGATAGTTTGATAAAAAACTCACCATTAAAAAGAGAAATTATTAAAGGAACAGATATTGTTATTTATAGAGAATTAACGGGTGGTATTTATTTTGGAAATAAAAAATTGAGTGCAGATGGCCAGACAGCTACAGATACCTGTTCTTACTCTGTTAATGAAATTTCTAGAATTACACATTTAGCTTTTAAAGCTGCACAAACTAGAAGAAAAAAAGTAACTTTAATAGATAAAGCTAATGTTTTAGAGACGTCTCGTTTGTGGAGAAAAACGGTTACAGAAATTTCAAAAAAATACAAGGATGTTGCATTGGAATATTTATTTATAGACAACGCAGCAATGCAGATAATTTTAAATCCAAAACAGTTTGATGTAATTCTTACAGAAAATTTATTTGGAGATATTATTTCAGATGAAGCAAGTGTTATCGGAGGTTCAATAGGTTTATTAGCCTCATCTTCACTTGGTGAAGAAAATGCATTATTCGAACCAATCCATGGTTCTTTTCCGCAAGCAAAAGGTAAAGATATTGCAAATCCTTTAGCCTCTATTTTGTCGGCAGCTATGTTGTTAGAGCATTTAGGTTTAGATGAAGAAGCAGGCGCTATAGAAAGAGCAGTAGAGAAATCTTTAGTCTTAAATATTACAACAGAAGATATAAAAGGTAAAAATAAGTACCCTGCATCTACTTCTAAAGTAGGAGATTTTATTGTGGATTATATATTAAATCAAGAAGACACCAATTTAAATTTCATGAATATTCATGCTGGTCAGAGTACAATTATTTAAAAAATAAATTAGGTGGTCTAAATATTTTTTTTGGTTTTGAACGAATAAACAAGTATTAAATATTATTTCTATCATTAACTTCATTAATAAGATGCGATAAGGAGATATACTATTTATATTTTTATAAACGAACCTTCCACTAAAATGGTAGGTTTTTTTATAGGCTTTTTTAAGGTGTTGAATGTCATAATTAAAAATATTTAATATTCTTATTATTAGATATTTAGCTTATTTTTTTAACACCTGAATTTAAACATTAGTATTGAATATTATTCAATAAAATACAGAAACAGAGTAATTTAGTAAACAAATTGAAGAATACAATAAATGGAATTAAATAAACACAGCAAAAGATTAACACAAGATGAATCTCAGCCTGCATCACAAGCAATGTTGTATGCCGTAGGTTTAACAGATGAAGATATGAGCAAAGCTCAAGTTGGTATTGCAAGTACAGGGTATGATGGCAACCCTTGTAACATGCATTTAAACAATTTGGCAGCTGAGGTAAAAGTGGAAAGTAAAATTGCTGGTTTAGTGGGTCTAGGATTTAATACAATTGGGGTTTCAGACGGAATTTCAATGGGAACTTCTGGTATGAATTACTCTTTAGCTTCTAGAGATATCATTGCAGATTCTATTGAAACAGTTATGAATGCGCAAAGTTATGATGCGTTAATTTCTGTTGTTGGTTGTGATAAAAATATGCCAGGAGCTGTTATTGCAATGCTACGTTTAAATCGTCCATCAATAATGATGTACGGTGGTACGATTGCATCTGGAAATTACAAAGGAAAAAAATTAAATATAGTTTCTGCTTTTGAAGCTTTAGGGCAAAAAATGGCAGGAGAAATTGAAGAGGATGAATATAGAGAAATTATAAAAAGAGCTATTCCGGGAGCGGGAGCTTGTGGCGGAATGTATACGGCAAATACCATGGCCTCTGCTATAGAATGCATGGGTTTTGCATTGCCTTATAACTCTTCAATTCCGGCAGAGAATCCGAATAAGTTATCTGAATCAGAAAGAACGGCTTTGGCTATAAAAAACCTATTAGAATTAGATTTAAAACCTTTAGATATTATTTCTAAAAAATCTTTAGAAAATGCCATTGCTATTGTAAATGCTTTAGGAGGTTCTACAAATGCAGTCTTACACTTTTTAGCTATTGCACATGCCGCAGATATCGAATTTACATTAGAAGATTTTCAAAAGGTAAGTGATAGAACACCATTAATTGCAGATTTAAAACCCTCTGGAAAATATTTAATGGAAGATGTTCATGGAGTTGGTGGAACGCCAGTAATCATGAAATATTTATTAGATAATGGATACTTGCATGGGGATTGTATGACGGTTACTGGAAAAACATTAGCAGAAAATTTAGCAAATGTTGCCCCAATGGAGTTTGAAGAGCAAGATGTTATTTACCCAAAAGACAAAGCATTAAAATCATCAGGAAATATTCAGATAATTTATGGAAATCTTGCGACTGAAGGAGCGGTTGCGAAAATTTCAGGAAATGAAGGATTGCTTTTTGAAGGAAAAGCTGTTGTTTATGACGGTGAGCAGGCTGCAAATTCAGGTATTGTCGCAGGAGAAGTAGAGAAAGGAGATGTAGTTGTTATTAGATATGTAGGTCCAAAAGGTGGACCAGGGATGCCAGAAATGTTAAAACCAACTTCGTTAATTATGGGAGCAGGTTTAGGTAAATCTGTTGCTTTAATTACAGATGGTCGCTTTTCTGGAGGAACACACGGTTTTGTAGTTGGTCATATTACACCAGAAGCACAATCTGGAGGAACTATTGGAATTTTAAAAACGGGTGATAAAATTAGAATTAGTGCAGAAGATAATTCTA
>Ga0209197_1001361_pt1 | contig 15480 bp, 14 predicted proteins | sample COGITO_mtgs_1105_4_FD_184802 | JGI IMG/M metagenome (GOLD analysis project Ga0209197, IMG submission 184802) | Pelagic marine microbial communities from North Sea - COGITO_mtgs_110512 (SPAdes) (version 2) | ecosystem: Environmental > Aquatic > Marine > Epipelagic ... | reverse complement strand
GCTCTTGGACACAATGTTGAGCGTTTAAGAGAAGATCGTTTGCGGGCAGAATGGATGGCTCGTGCTTTAGCGGCTTATGGCAAAGTTGAACAGGCAACTAATATGATTTTTTTTACGCCAAATAAAAGCGTTACCCCCTCATTGATAAGTCATATGGCGCATAATGGCGTTAAACTAAGTGGGCCTAACGATACTATGCGCTTAGTAATTCATAAAGATATTACGGATAGGGGCTTAGAAGTTGCAGTATCCGCTTTTCAAAGTAGCCTTGGGTAGTTTTGCGTTGATCTGTTAACAATTTTAGTTTCATAAGAAATAGAAGTTCTTTTACCCTTACTTACTTATTTGTGCATCCCAATTTAAAAAAGACATTTTTAGATAAATAAACGCTTACTAATTAAGACCAAGGATCAAGTATGATTTTTGGTGCAGCAACTTTTCCGGTATGTAGATCATGAAAAGCCTGTGAACCATCTGAAAGCGCCCGCTCTTCAATCCAGTCAAGAGGGCCAAGTCGGCCATCGAATAGGGCTTTCGCAGTGTCTCGAAAATCTTGTGAAGTGTAGGTGTATGTTCCGATAAAAGTGATTTCTTGTAGTGTCATACGGCGTATATTGAGGCCGTCAGTATCTTCCCCCAACCCTACGTGTGCGATTACTCCGCCAGGTGCAGCGAGTTCTGAAGCCAGTGCGCGCGTTGCAGCATAACCAACGGCATCAATGACTATGGAGACAGGTTTGGACGCATTTTTAGTGACGGTTTGATTGCAGATTTCTGAGAGAAAGGCACGACGCGCGTCGTTTGGTTCAACAATTGTAATTGCTTCGATACCCATTGTACGAAGCGCAAGCGCGGCTGCTAATCCGATGGCACCTCCACCAATTATAAGTGCAGTATGCTCCATCTTAAGGTGTATAGCTTCTAGTGCTAGTCGTGAAGCATGCCAACTGACAGCTAGCGGTTCTACAAGTGCTGCTTTAGACAGTGGGACATCGTTAGGAACAGTTACTAGGTTGCTGTTTGGCATCGCAACGTATTGCGCGAATGCACCCTCGCGTGGTGGCATCGATATAATTTGGCGGCTCTGGCATAAATTTTCCCGCCCTGTAGTACAAGCTGCACAAGTGCGACAATTAACCAGTGGATTAATGGTAACACGGCGACCGTCATCTAACCCACCTTCAATTATTCCGGCGGCCTCATGACCAAGAATTAGGGGAGCCGGACGGCGGGTATCATGTCCAAGGTATGCGTGCATGTCAGAGCCACAAATACCGGAAGCGATAACACGGATAAGATGTTCCCCTTTACGCGGCTTGGCTTTTTGAACATCACAATATCCAAGTTTTTTTATATCATTATAAACTAATGCTTTCATTTTGCAGTGAAGCCTCCGTCAACCATCATAATTTGACCGGTTACATACGAAGAAGCATCCGAACATAAGAAAAGTAATGGACCGTCTATATCTTCAAGTCGCCCGTTTCGTCCAATACATGTTTGGGCTGCATTTCGGTCTGCGCGTTCTTTGTCATCAAAAACTGCTTGTGTAAGCTCGGTCGGGAAAAAACCAGGACCAATAGCATTAGCCGTGATGCCATGAGGAGACCATGCCTCTGCCATTGCGCGGGTTAATTGCGCGATGCCTGCTTTACTTGCACCATAGGCTATGCCGCCGGGAAAAGCTCGGGTAGTTTGTAGTGATGCAAAGTTTACAATTCGTCCCCAGCCATTTTCTTTCATGGGTGTAACTAAAGCCTGACTTAGAAAAAATGGGGCCTCAAGGTTCAAGGCTAACGTGGTTTCCCAGCCCTTCCGGGAAACTTCGTCTGCGGATTGGCGTGTATTCACTCCTGCTGCATGGATCAGGATATCTGGAGGCCCAAATGGGTTAGTGATGGAATCGCACAGTACCTTGAGCTGTCTTTGATCTGTGATATCACCTGCAACATGAGCTGCATTCGCTCCAATTTCCAACGATAGACTACGCAATGCTTGCTTACGGCGAGCTACTGCAATTACTTTTGCGCCAGCTAAAGATAAAGTAACCGCCGCGCGACGCCCAAGGCCAGAACTTGCCCCAGTAATGCAGGCAACCTTGCCTGTAAGATCAAATAATGATCGAGGATCAACCATTAGCTGTCAGGTCAAATGTTGCATTGGGAAAATATTTAGCCAAACGTACATCGGCTGACCTTGCGTGCCCTTCCATGCCTTCAAGACGTGAAATCCTTGCGGTAGCTTCGGCTACTGCTTTTGATCCCTCCCGCGTTGAACGTTGCCAAGTGACTATCTTCATATATTTATGCACACTAAGTCCGCCCGTATACCTCGCGGCACCCGATGTCGGTAATACATGGTTTGTTCCTGCGGCCTTGTCACCGTATGAAACAGTCGTTTCTTCCCCTAAAAACAGCGAGCCATAACAACGTAGCCGGTTTAACCACCAGTCCAAATCATCAGCTTGGACAGTCAGATGCTCTGGTGCGTATTCGTCAGATGTTGTGGCCATTTCTTCACGATCCGAACACACAATGACCTCTGCATAATCACGCCATGCGGCTTCAGCATTCTCGCGGTTTAAATCTGGTAAATCTGCAATTAAACTTGGAACACGAGCCAGAACATCTTCTGCCAAAGGACGGTGGTCTGTAACTAGCCAAACTGGTGAATTATACCCATGTTCTGCTTGGCTGACCAGATCGGTTGCAACTATATGTGGATCAGCTCTCTTGTCGGCGAGTATTAAACTATCAGTAGGTCCTGCAATCATGTCGATTCCGACACGTCCGTAAAGTGAACGTTTTGCCTCTGCCACAAACTGGTTTCCAGGGCCGACAATCATGTTGGCTTTTGGTTGGCCAAACAAACCAAAAGCCATCGAAGCTATCCCCTGAACCCCGCCAATGGCCATAATTTTATCTGCACCGCAAACGTGGGCTGCATATACTATTGCTGGGTACAAGCCAACTCCTGGTTGAGGTGCTGAACAGACCGTAATGTGTTCACAACCCGCGACTTTAGCTGTTGTCACAGTCATGATTGCGCTGGCTATATGGCGATAGCGTCCTGCGGGAACGTAGCAACCCGCGGCGGTAACAGGAATTGCTTTTTGACCGGCAATTAGTCCTGGGTTAATCTCATATTCTAAATCAGCGACTGTCGCTTTTTGCGCCTCTGCAAATCTGCGCACATTATCATGAGCAAAGAGTATATCATCTTTAATTTTTCGTGGAACCAATGCGCTGGCAGATTCTATGTCATCGAGAGTGAGTTGGACACCACCGTCATATTTGTCGAATTTTGTTGCATATTCTAAAGCAGCGGTCTCGCCACCAATCTCAATGTCAGCAAGGATTTTTGCAACAACTTTTGCTGTCTCACCCTCTTCAGATCTAGAAGTAAGAGTGGCTTTTTTTAGGTATACACGAGACATATTTGGTTGGTCCTGTCTGTTTGCAAGAGTTTATGTTTCACGTTTATTGTGAGTGATGGAAGCGTAAAAAGACAAGGCAATCAATACCATACCAATTCCGCCCGTTATTAATTCATGAACATGCATGATTGGCTGCAAGAACATTATGATGGAGAGAGCAAAGATCGAATAAAATGCGCCATGTTCCAAATAACAAAATTCTGCCAATGCTCCTCTTTCTACCAACATGATGGTCATCGAGCGCACGTACATTGCACCAATACCCAAACCTATAGCGATTAGAAGAATGTTAGTTGTTAATGCAAATGCACCAATCACACCATCAAAAGAGAAGCTGGCATCAAGTACCTCTAGATATAAAAAGGCCCCTAATCCGCCTTTTGCACCTATTGCAGCTGTAGAGCCAGCCATGTTGTCCAAATATGTTCCGAGTCCGTCTACCATTGTGAAAACTAGAAGCCCCATGATAGCTGAGGTTAAGAACGGCGCGATTTCATGCGTAGGCAATGATCGTGAGATTAAAAATACTATTACAAGAACGAGCGCAATCTCGAATCCTCGAATTGATCCACAGACACGCACGCGTTTTTCGATGGCTTCTATCCAGTCAATTGATTTGTCTTCATCAATGAAAAACTTAAGGGCAACCATCATGAGGAACGTACCGCCAAAAGCTGAAATGGGCCCATGAGCATGGCTGATTATTCGTGAGTACTCGTCTGGATTTGAAAATGCCAAGTGCATTGCAGCGAAGGGATTTATCCAGGCAAAAATAGCTACGATAGCAAGTGGAAAGACAATTCTCATTCCAAAAACAGCAATGAGAATTCCCCAAGTCAGAAATCGTTGACGCCATATTGGTGTCATTTCTTCAAGTTTGTTGGCGTTCACGATTGCATTGTCAAAAGAAAGTGCAATCTCCAGCGCTGCCAACACTGTACCAACCATTAAAAAAGATAAAATACCTGCCCAATCACCTTTTGTCGCCCAACCTAACCAGCCGGTTAGCCCTAAACCAACAACTGTCGTAATTAAGGGCCATTTTAGATAGGAAACAGAACTGCGGTGTGTATTCATTGTCTAGTTTCCTGACATCACTGCGGGTAGCCAAAGCACTAATTGGGGAAAAATAAACAGAAGGATGAGACCCAATAGCTGAACCAACATGAATTGCATCATGCCCAGATAAATATCCTTGAGATCCCAATTGGGGACGACACCTTTTAGGAAGTATGCTGACAGGGCGACCGGTGGCGACAACCAAGCTGTTTGTAAGTTTACTGCAACTAAAATGCCAAACCAAACCATGAGGTCGTACCTCTCCAGACCATATACATCCAAAGATTCCACAGTTGGCAGAAGAATAGGCACAACAATTAATACGATTGGAACCCATTCCAGTGGCCACCCGAGTAGAAAAATGAGTGCCATCACGATGATCAAAATTAAGTAGGGGGATAAATCTAAACCCAAGAGCATCTCTGTCATCATCTTGGGGGTTCCAAGCGCACTGAATTCAGCGCCAAAAAAGTTTGATGCTGCTACAAGAAACATGATAAGCACAGTAATTTCTAGGGCTTTAATTAAGCTGTCAAAAAAGTTTGGAATAGTAAATTTTCGATAACCAATTGATAGTAAAATAGCTCCAAATGCACCCATTGCCGCTGCTTCAGCAGGTGTTGCAAATCCAAGTAATATTGACCCTAAGGCAAAAGAAATAAGAATTGTAGGTGGCATTAGACCAGCAAAAAATTCATTCCAAAGGTCAGAAAAATAAAAATCTTCTTCTGTTCCAGAGTAATAAATAGGCTTTCCAAGATACGCCAGAAACATAGTGAACACACCAAATATGATCGACCAGATTGGTAAACCACCATGGTCACCAATATTTGCAAATATTAAGTAGAGGTGGAATAAAACTACAACTGGTAATGCCACCCTAAGAACTGAAAGTTTTTTATAAGCTAAATATGAAATTGCCATGGCAATGCCCAAAACTATCAGACCTCCAAATGGGACGATGCCACCAAATGTACCGCTTAAGCTTAAGCCAAAAATACGACAGATTGTTAAAATACCTAAACATATTAAAGCCACTTCGGCACCGTAAAAACCTGATGTTTCGGGTTGGTCTTCTTCACCCAGAATTGGACCTAATTCTGGGTTTAGCCAGCATCGGCCAAGAGTGTAGATCAAATATAGTGACGCCAAGAGTGCGCCAGGGATGAAAGCTCCACGAAAAAGATCCAACGTAGATACTTCTAGTACTGGACCCATTACAATTAGCATAATCGAAGGTGGAATTAAGATCCCCAACGTGCCTCCCGCAGTTATAGTTCCAGCTGCGAGCTGCACATTGTAGCCTGAACGGGTCATGGTTGCGCCGGCCATAATCCCAAGAAGGGTCACGGATGCCCCGACGATCCCTGTTGCAGCAGCAAAGATTGTTGAGACTATTAAAACTGCAATAAAAAGAGAGCCGCGCACTCGAGCCATAATCATTTGGATCGAAGCAAACAGACGCTCCATTAAGCCTGCCGCCTCCATCACGATCCCCATAAGAACAAATAAAGGTACCGCCATAAGTTGATCGTTGAGCATTGTTGAATTTGTATTCAAAGTCATAAGGAGAGTAGTCAATTTAAAGTTAGCCCCCCAAATACCAAAAACGAAAGCAAGAAAGATTAATGTGAACGAAATTGGGAAGCCTATAAAAATAACGAAAAGCATCGCAGCTAGCATAATCAAACCAATGGTAGGTTTGGACATGCTAGGTTGTGCTTTCATCAGATCGGTGAACCACTCACCACCTGGTACAAGGTTGGGTGTAAAAATTGCGAGAATGAGCCAAATAAGCGCAATCAAATAGATAGGTAAGATCTTAATGAACCACTGTTCACGCTCTTTACCCATCTTGTGAAAGGCTCGAAATATTTCTGGCACGCCTTGTAGCGTTAAAAGAATTCCGCCTACTGGCATAGCCAAACGCGCTGGCCACAAAACTGGTCCCCAAGCGCTATCTATTTGCATGGTCTCACCTGTTGAGAATGCAAGCCACCAAAATTGACTGGCTACCACAGTGAAAAAAATCATTGATGGTATGAAAAATAAAAGATAGAGAGTCGCATCTACTGTTGCTTGCGTCTTATTTGTCCAGCCCCTGTACAGAAAATCTGCGCGGATATGTACACCACGCATGAGGCCGTAACCTGCGGCCGCCATAAACAATACGCCTGCTATCATTCTGCTTGAATCGTAGACCCAAAGAGTGGGGCCAAGCCCCAAAGAGCGTGCAAAATCTTCAAAACCTGCATTGGCCAAAATCGAAAATGAGTTGCGTGAGATAACTTCAAAAACTACCACTGCAATCAGAGGTACCATTAGGAGTGCGATAATTTGGCCAGCACGGTAGTTGATCAAATCAATTACTGCGGTGATTGGACGTTGCCACGCCGTCATGTCTTTGGGAGTTTCGCCAGGTGCCTCGGTTCGTCTTTCTGCGATTAGCTCGTCTGCGATCTCAAGCTCATCTGGATTGACTTCATCTGCGGCCATTCCTGTTCTCCCTATCTTTGAAGCCCTTAGGGGCTTTCATTTTTGGAAAAGGCATTTGCCCTTGCCAAAAATGAAGTGCGGAGCCATATGGCTCCGCACAAAACTTAACTTACTTCAGTGAGTCTGCATGAGCTTTACCCAGTGCTGCGTTTGAGGCCTGTGCACCTGCCCAGAATGGGACTGCAATATCAGCAAAGTCTTTTTGTGACTGCCAAACTTCTGCAAAGAACTCATTTTCATCTGCAGCTGCCTGAAGCGCATTCTTGGCAGCAGCCATATACTCTGTGAAATAGTCTGCTGGCGTATCTTCAAGGATTACACCGTGATTATCGGTTAAGTCTTTCAGTGCCTTACCGTTTTCGTAAATGCGGTAAGACATTGATTTTGAGAGTGAAGCGTTTGCTGCAACTTCCAGTGCTTTCTTTTCAACATCTGTAAGACCATTATAGAAGTCTAGATTGACATACATATCAGCGTTCACGACTACTTGGTGTAAGCCTTGCAAGTAGTAGTGCTTTAGAACTTTCTGAAAGCCAAAGACTGAGTCTGGTTTGGGACAGCACCACTCAGCTGCGTCGATTGTGCCTTTTTCTAATGCCGGTAGAATATCACCACCACCCATCGCAACAGCAGGAACACCAATGTCAGCATAAGCTGCACCAACCATGCCTGGAGGTGCACGGAAACGCATCTGACGGAAATCATCCATTGATTTGATTGGCCTTGGGAACCAGCCTAGCGCTTCAGGGCCTACAGGTTGCAGCATGAAGCCTTTAACATTGACACCCATTTCTTCCCACAGACGATCGTACAACTCTTTTCCGCCTCCGTACTGAAACCAGCTCAAGAATGCTATATTGTCAATGCCAACGCCCGCACCCGCAACAGGTGCGCCAAAAAGGTTTGCTGCAACATGTTTACCACCCCAATAGTGTGTCCAAGCCATACCACCTTCAACTAGGCCGGCATCGACTGCGTCCATGATATCACGAGGTCCAACAACGGCGCCAGCTGGCAATAACTCGATTGTCAGAGAACCATTTGTTAATGCGGCAACATCTTTACCAAAGTCCTGAAGCATGAAGCTTTCATCAGCGGAGGCTGGAAGTACCGACTGAACCCGTAGTACTTTTTCAGCAAATGCTGCTGATGTTGTAAGAGCCAGTGCTGTTGCACCAACTGCTAAATGTTTTAGTTTGAACATAAGTGTTCCTCCCTACTATTTTTGCCCTCAAAGTCTGTTTGATTTACTGCCGAAGGCGAAGGCACCAACCTGGCAGTGTTCCGTCGTTTACCAAAGGGATGATCTGGTCCGTTTAGTAAGAAATAGATCATTTTAAATTGCATAATCATTCTGTTGCGTCCTCGAGAACAAGTGCGCTGGCCTTTTCTCCAATCATGATCGCTGGCGCATTGGTATTGCCACTCACAATTTGAGGCATAATAGACGCATCGGCCACGCGAAGTCCCCTTACTCCTTTAACGCGCAACTTGGGGTCAAGAACTGCCATAGGGTCGATGCCCATTTTGCATGTTCCTGTTGGATGATAAATCGTAGCCATAGAGCTCCGTGCCCAATTCAGCGTAGCATCTTCGTCATCAAGTGCCACGTGAGCGCCGGGCGCGTACTCTTCTGTGATGTGTGATTTAAGTGGCTCAGTCTGAGCAATTTTGCGAGCTATCTGAATACCTTTTACAACTGTTCTGCAATCAGTTTCGGTTGCTAGGTAGTTCGGGTAGATGGCAGGGTGGTCATCTATTTTCGCTGAGACTAATGCTAGATGTCCTGTGCTTTCGGGGCGGAGTTGTAAGACGGATGCTGTAAATGCAGAAAATTTATGTGGTCCATCTGCCGGTTTATCCGCGCTCCAAGGTTGAATATGGAATTGAATATCTGGTGTTTCAAGATGCTTTTCTGTTTTTAAAAAACCTGTACCAAGGCTTGCTGCCATAGTCATGGGGCCACGTTGGGTAAGCAGATATTGAAGGCCAATTATCGCTTGCTTGACTTTGTTGTTTGTCTCGACATTGATTGTGCTCAAATTAGTTTTGAATACTGGTCGAGCCTGCAAATGATCCTGAAGATTTTTTCCTACACCTTTGAGATTAACTTTGACTTCGACGCCATGTGATTTAAGGTCCTCTCCGTCTCCAATGCCTGAAAGCATTAGAATTTGTGGCGATCCAATGGCTCCAGCGCACAAAATTACTTCGCAGCTTGCTTTTAATTCTTTCATCTGACCTTTGTGGCGGGCTCTTACCCCCACTGCGCGCCCATTTTCTATTAAGACTTTTTCGGTTTGTATATTGGTGATTACATGAAGGTTTTTTCGTCTACGGTTAGGTCGCAGATAGGCTACTGCAGATGAACACCGTCGACCACCTTTCATAGTTAGCTGGAAGTGGCCTACACCTTCTTGGTCTTTGCCGTTGTAATCTGGATTATGATTATAGCCAGCATTAATGGCTGCATCTACCCAAGTATCAACAATATCTCTCTTTAATCGTGAATGCTGAACCGATAAGGGGCCATTTTTCCCCCTCAGGCCTGAAGTATCATCGCTTTCCCAGCTTTCTGATTTCTTGAAATATGGTAACACACCATCCCAACCCCAGCCTGTGCAACCCATTTGTGCCCAACCGTTATAGTCTTCAGCTTGTCCGCGTACATATAAAAGTCCGTTTATGGAGCTCGATCCACCTAAGACGCGGCCTCGTGGCCATGGTATTGAACGGCCAGCGATACCTGGGTCGGCTTGAGTTTTATACTGCCAGTCACTGCGAGGGTTGTCCATTGTACGAAAGTATCCAACCGGAATGTGAATCCATGGGCTTCGATCTTTTGGTCCTGCTTCAAGTAGTGCAACAGAATACGTCCCGCTTTCGGAAAGACGCGCTGCAAGTGCACACCCCGCGGAACCTGCGCCAACTACAATGAAGTCAAAATCCATACTTTTCCACCAAAACGCAAATAATGGGACTTTTCGTCTCGTTTTCTGTGAAATTTAATATAAAGTGATTCGCAATCAACACACCAATCTTTTTTTAAGGGTATCGGAAATGGCTTCGAAAGATAGAATTCCATCAAACCTCCGAGCACTACTTATTCTTGAAGTTTTGGGACGAAGTGACCACGCAATGACTGCTACTGAAATCAGCCATGCGCTCTGTCTTCCTAAACAAACTGTTCACCGTCTTTGCACTACGCTCACGGAGAATGGGTTCATCTCGCGGGTCTTGAGCTCAAAAAAATATCAGGTTGCAAGGAGATTGCGTGAACTTGGTTCAGGTCTTCTGCATAACTCTAGAGGTCATATAGCCCGACGACAGATTTTGAAAGATTTGGCCAATGAAGTAGGCGAAACTGTTAACTTTGTGGTTCCTGAAGACGATGGCATGCGATATCTTGATAGAGTCGAAACAGATTGGGCTTTTCGTATCCAATTGCCTATTGGAACTAATGTTCCATTTCACTGTACCGCGAGCGGCAAATGCTTTCTTGCCAGTCTGCCACTGCAAAAACGGCGCAGCTTTGTTAATAATTTGAATTTTGAGCAAAGGACCGAGCAAACGCACACATCAACCGAAACCTTACTAGAGGAGTTAGCGCAAATCCGGAAACTGCAATACTCTTTAGATCGAGAAGAATTATTTGATGGAATGATCGCTTTATCCGTACCAATTACGGATAAGACAGGACGTTTTGTTGCAGCAATTGCAATGCATGGCCCAACTCAAAGGCTTTCGATAGACTTGTTGGTATCTCAGGTGGACCTAATTAAAAATGCAGGAAAAAGGCTAAGTAAAGAGCTTTTCTTCGATTAAAATATTTTAGACTAAAATTTAGATTTATTTATTGTCTGGATATAGGCTCAGACGGTTCGCTAAATAAAATATCACCAGATAATAATAAAGATAATTGAAAAAACCGATATTATTTTACCAGTTAGGCTTTCTGAAAGTTTCTCATAATACCTTTCTGGATTTAAGGGCAGCTGTAATTGTTCCGTCATCTAGGTAATCAAGTTCGCCGCCAATCGGCACTCCCTGTGCAAGCGATGTTAGGCAAACCAGACCTTCCAATTGATCGGCAATATAATGGCAAGTAGTTTGTCCATCGATTGTTGCATTCAGCGCCAGAATTACCTCACGGACATTTTCGGTTTTTACTCGATCAATCAATTGTGGGATGCGTAATTCTGTAGGGCCTATTGCATCTAAAGCTGATAGAGTTCCACCCAAGACATGGTAGCGTCCTTTGAATGATCCAGAGCGTTCCATAGCCCAAAGGTCTGACACATCTTCTACTATGCATAGCTCCCCATTTTTGCGTTTTTCAGAAACACAAATATCACATATGTTTGCCGTACCAATGTTGCCACAGTTAAGGCATTCACGAACTGTGCTTGCCACTGTTTGCATCAAGTCTGCCAGCGGTGCCAGCAACAGAGCGCGCTTGCGTACCAAGTGAAGTACTGCGCGCCGGGCTGACCGAGGTCCGAGGCCAGGAAGCTTGGCCATAATCTCTATAAGGTTGTCAATATCGCGTGTACTGCTCAAATGATTGTCCGATGTTTGGCTGGAGCAAGTCTCCTGTGGAGCATGCTAAAGTTCTAATTTTATGCTGCTTTATTAAAAAGGCAGCTTCATTCCTGCTGGTAAGCCAAGACCTTCAGTTAATTTGCCCATTTCCTCTTGAGCTTTCTCAGTTGCTTTGATTTGTGCGTCTTTGACGGCTGCAAGGATAAGATCTTCAACCACTTCTTTATCGTCTCCATTGAAAATAGATGGATCAATTTCTAATGCTGTCAGTTCACCTTTGGCCGTGGCGGTGGCCTTGACCAGTCCCGCACCACTTTGACCTGTGACTGTAAAGTTTTGCAGCCCATCTTGCATCTCTGCCATTTTATTCTGCATTTCTTGAGCTTTTTTCATCATTCCAGCCATATCACCGAGCCCACCTAATCCTTTAAGCATAAAATTCTCTCCAATTTTCAGGCCCCATGATTGTGCGGGGCGGTATAAAGTTTTGTTAAGATACATATTGCAGCCACAGCGGCGATGAACAAGGTCGGTGAGCCAACACATCCGTCAGTCATAGCTGATACGCGTGTGCCTGCTAAATCCATCACTGCCTGCACCGAAACCACAATTGTTCAAAGGATTACCGTTGCAACACCACCGCATTGGCTTTTTAATCTTATGACGATTAGGGTTAATGCAATAAGTACTAAGACTAAAGGTGATGATGTGAGTTTAATGGCTTCATCAAGGCCGGATACTTGAACACCGTCCCAATTTGGACGCCGCAAGGCACATGAATCACCCTGTACAGTCCCAGAAAGTGTCGGAATGATTAATCCTCCTCAAATGGGTCCCATTCTTCGTCTACTTTCGGCAATGCTTCACAAAAAGCCTCATTAGCGATTTCTTGGGGCGTTCGGATATAGGTGATTTTTGCTTTTGGGAAATATGTCAAAACAGCTTTTACCAGTAGATGATCTTTGGCTTGATTTCTGAGAATATTGTCTGTTGCATCGCGTTTTTCCGCTATTGTTTCGCCACCGCCCTCGTTTACCAACGTTACTGCCCAGCGGTTACCTGTCCATGTTTGTAGCCGTGCTCCCAATCGTTGAGAAAGATCTCTTGGCGCGCGCTCGGTGGGTACAAATTCGATACGTCCTGGCTGGTAGCTGGCTAGCCGCAGTGTTGTTTCCACTTCTACAAGTAATTTCACGTCACGGTTTATGCGGATAAGTTCAAGCACATGTTCAAAACTCGGGTACTGTGCAAGCTCCTCAGCGTGGTCATAAGCCAGAGCAACTGTTTGCGCTGAAGTCTTGGAGTATGATTTTATTGGTGTTCGTTCTTGATTTACATCATGGTTACTATCGGATTTAAATGCTGGTGCTGGTGCTGGTGCTATAGGCGTGTTTTTTGCTTGCAGTTTTCGGACTAACTCTTCTGGGCTGGGCAAGTCTGCTACATGTGTTAATCGGATTACGGCCATTTCAGCAGCCATCATTGTGTTGGGAGCTGTGGCAACCTCCTCAAGAGCTTTCAGTAACATTTGCCAAAGTCTGGTCAGTGCGCGCATAGGTAAAGCTTCAGCCATTTTCTGGCCTCTCTGGCGCTCATCTGTTGAAATCGTCGGATCTTCAGCGGTTTCTGGTGTTATTTTAACTACAGAAACCCAATGAGTAATTTCAGCTAAATCCCGAAGTACTGCAACCGGGTCTGCTCCATCGGCATATTGTCCACCTAACTCATTTAGAGCACCGGCAGCGTTGCCTTTTAGAATCATATCAAACAAGTCTAGCACGCGGCCTCGATCTGCTAGACCTAGCATAACGCGAACTTGATCAGCGGTTGTTTTACCTGCACCATGAGAAATTGCTTGATCTAGCAGAGACGTTGCATCGCGCGCGGACCCCTCTGCCGCGCGGATAATCAGCGCAAGTGCGTCATCGGCAATTTCTGCTTTCTCGCATCTTGCAATTCTGCGCAGCATCGTAATCATATTTTCGGGTTCAATTCGGCGCAAGTCAAACCGTTGACACCGAGATAGTACTGTCACAGGAACTTTACGGATTTCTGTGGTAGCAAAAATGAATTTCACATGTTTGGGTGGCTCTTCAAGCGTTTTTAACAATGCATTAAAAGCGCTATTAGACAGCATGTGTACTTCGTCAATAATATAAATTTTGTATCGCGCAGTCGCTGCGCGATAATGCACGCCGTCGATAATCTCGCGAATGTCGTTAACTGACGTATTAGAGGCGGCATCCATCTCGAGCACGTCCACGTGCCTACCTGCCATAATTGCAATACAGTTTTCGCACTGGCCACACGGTTCTGTGGTTGGGCCATCACTGCCATTTGGACCAATACAATTCATGCCCTTGGCAATAATTCGCGCTGTGGTTGTTTTACCGGTGCCGCGGATACCAGTCATAATGAAAGCTTGAGCTATACGATCCGCTTTGAACGCATTTTCTAACGTGCGGACCATGGCATCTTGGCCTATTAAGTCTGTAAAAGTCTCTGGCCGATATTTGCGTGCTAAAACCTGATAGTGTTGGGGTGCGTCAGACATAGACCTACTCTAAGATTCGGATTGTGTTAAGGAACGTAGTGGGACTGTTGAGTGACGTCCACTATCGGAAGTTATCTTTAACTTATTCAAAGGGATTAGCTTTTGGAAAAAGTAGCTAATTTGAAATTTTGGTGAGAGATTGACATCGACCCAAGCGAGGCTCGTTGCGGCTGCTTCCTTCCGGATCTGACCGAGTTGGCGAGGAGCTTGCCCGCGCCAACCTCTCAAAACATCCATAGTGGGCCTTTTGATTGCACGCAAGAGCTACAGATTTTTTAATCTAAAGTAGGAAATTAGAGAATATTTAATTTCCTACTTACCCATTGCGCCGTGGATACACACATGCCAAGCGCAATGGACTTATTATAATAACGGGGTTCTATGGAATGCGCCATGCAGAGACAGTTACATTTGGAGGGTCAGGTTTAGATCGGGCCGCTGCAATTCGTACCGATAATGATAGATTGAACGCTGCAAAAGTTCATCCAGACGCCCAAACGATAATCCTTTGGCGAGGAAAAGTTTTAATTAGGCAAGTCAGTCCTGCACATGTGATAAAATTACCTATGGATCATCCTGTCCTTACGGGATTTGAAACCAAGTTAATATTTTTAGGCGTAGAGGAGAACTCACCGAAGTTTGCGCATGATATTTCTGCTTGGGAACCGGAGAGCCTAGATTTGGAGTTACTTGGTAGTTTTCTTGATCCGACTGAGCAGCGTCATCCTGCATTCTCGTCGTCAGAGGTTTTTGTAGAGTTGCGTCGTGTAATGACGTGGCTTACCCCGCGTGACGCCGAATTAGCTGCAACGGCTAAGGCAGTATTTGGATGGCATGAAAGTCATAAATTTTGTTCCAAATGTGGCGATAAAAATATTGTGACCCACGCTGGCTGGCAAAGTACGTGCCCATCTTGCAAAGCCCATCACTTTCCGCGAACAGACCCAGTGGTTATCATGTTGATTACTCATTGTAATTCAGTATTGGTCGGTAGATCCCCTGGGTGGCCAGAAGGAATGTTCTCACTGTTGGCTGGCTTTGTGGAGCCGGGCGAAACATTAGAAGCTGCAGTGCGGCGTGAGGTATTAGAAGAAGTAGGTGTTGTAGTTGGAGCTGTAGAGTACTTAGCTAGCCAGCCATGGCCATTTCCTGCTTCGTTGATGTTTGGCTGTAAAGGTCGAGCCATAAGTCATGAAATCATAATTGATCCAACAGAGATTGAAGATGCAATGTGGATTACGAGGGAAGAAATGGTAACAGTAGTTTCTGGTCAACATTCTAAAATACAGCCTGCTAGAAAAGGCGCAATCGCGCATTTTCTTATCCAAAATTGGCTATCTGATACTTTAAATTAACTGAAGTAAAAGGTAATTTTTTCTTTAACTGGACTAAC
>Ga0209197_1001346_pt1 | contig 15622 bp, 10 predicted proteins | sample COGITO_mtgs_1105_4_FD_184802 | JGI IMG/M metagenome (GOLD analysis project Ga0209197, IMG submission 184802) | Pelagic marine microbial communities from North Sea - COGITO_mtgs_110512 (SPAdes) (version 2) | ecosystem: Environmental > Aquatic > Marine > Epipelagic ... | reverse complement strand
TACTAAAAATTTAGTTGATAAAGGAGAGATGTTGCCATTGATGGAGTCATTTTACACAATTCAAGGAGAGGGTTTTCATAAAGGAACTGCTGCTTATTTTATTAGACTTGGAGGTTGCGATGTTGGATGTCATTGGTGTGATGTAAAAGAGAGTTGGGATGCACTTCTTCATCCACCTACACTTACTACTGAGATTGTTGAAAACACGAAGCAGTACAGCGATACTGTTGTTATCACAGGAGGTGAGCCACTTATGTGGGATATGACTATGCTAACTAAATTGTTGAACGCAAAAAATAAGTCCGTGCATATTGAAACTTCTGGAGCTTATGATCTTTCGGGTAATTGGGATTGGATTTGCTTATCTCCTAAAAAAAGAAAACTACCAAAAAAAGAAATATATCAAGTTGCAAACGAGCTTAAAATGATAATATTTAATAAGAGTGATTTTAAGTTTGCTGAGAATGAAGCTGCAAAAGTTAATTCGGATTGTATTTTGTTTTTGCAGCCTGAGTGGAGTAAAAGAGATGAGGTTATGCCGCTTATTGTTGATTATGTAATGCAAAACCCAAAATGGAAAGTTTCTCTTCAGACACATAAATACCTTAATATTCCTTAATTACTTATTTCAACTTAAGTCCTTTTTATCAGCATATAAGTTATTAATATATAGTATTTAATGTATAAATTTATATATATGTAATCAAATATTATAATTATGTATATAATATTAATATTATATGCATATTTGCTTAAAATATATAATATGTGTGGAATAGTTTGTGCTTTTGATATAAAGCAACCCTCAGAATCTTTAAGACCCGAAATATTAGAGATGTCAAAAAAGATTAGACACAGAGGTCCTGATTGGAGTGGTGTTTATAGTTCAGATAATGCTATTATGTCTCATGAAAGATTAGCTATAGTAGATCCTAAATCTGGAAGACAACCTCTTTTTAGTTCAGATAAAAAGCTGGTTTTAGCAGCAAATGGAGAGATATATAATCATTCTGATTTAAGAAAAGAGTTTGTAGGTTCTTATGATTTTTCGACTAACAGTGATTGTGAAGTTATTATAGCTTTATATAAAAAATATGGTTCTTCTTTTTTAGATAAGATGAATGGTATTTTTGGTTTTGCAATTTATGATGCAGAAAATGATGAGTACTTTATAGCTAGAGATCATATTGGTATAATCCCTCTTTATATAGGATGGGATGAAAAAGGCACTTTTTATGTTGCCTCTGAGCTTAAAGCTTTAGAAGGAAAGTGTCAGAAAATTCAACTTTTTCCACCTGGACACTATTATCACAGCAGTGAAAAAGAATTTGTTAAGTGGTATTCTAGAGACTGGAGTGATTATGAAGCAGTAAAAGAAAATAAAACGAGTATTAAATTAGTTAAAGATGCTCTTGAGTCAGCGGTACATAGGCAGCTTATGAGTGATGTTCCTTATGGGGTTTTACTTTCTGGCGGATTAGATTCATCCATAACTTCGGCAATCGCAAAAAAATATTCTCAAAAGAGAATTGAAAGTGGAGATAAATCGGATGCTTGGTGGCCTCAATTGCACTCTTTTTCAGTTGGACTTGAGGGTTCTCCAGATTTATTTGCTGCTAAAAAGGTTGCTAAACACATTGGTACAATTCATCACGAGATAGTATTCACAATTCAAGAAGGTTTAGATGCTATTAAAGATGTTATTTATAATTTAGAGACTTATGATATCACTACAATAAGAGCTTCAACTCCAATGTATTTAATGGCAAGGGTTATTAAATCAATGGGTATTAAAATGGTATTATCTGGTGAAGGTGCAGACGAGCTATTTGGTGGATACTTATATTTTCATAAAGCGCCAAACCCTAAGGAATTTCATGAAGAAACCGTTCGAAAAATGAATAAGTTACATATGTATGATTGTTTAAGGGCCAATAAAAGTTTAGCTGCTTGGGGAATTGAAGGGCGAGTTCCTTTTCTAGATAAAGAATTTATAGATGTGGCAATGAGTATTAATCCAAATGATAAAATGATTAATTCGGAGAGAATGGAAAAATGGGTTTTAAGAAAAGCATTTGAAGATTATTTACCTGAAAGTATTGTTTGGAGGCAAAAGGAGCAGTTTAGTGATGGTGTAGGCTACAGTTGGATCGATAAATTAAAGGAATTAGTCAATAGTTCAGTCTCAGATGACCAAATGAAATCTGTAGAAATTGATTTTCCCAATCAGCCACCCACATCTAAAGAAGAGTATTTTTACCGTTCAATATTCCAGTCTCATTTTCCAAGTAAGGCTGCAGCATTGAGTGTTCCTCAGGAGCCTTCAGTAGCTTGTAGTACTAAAATAGCGCTAGAATGGGACGAAGCATTTAAAAACATGAATGAACCCTCAGGAAGAGCAATTGTTCAGGTTCATGAAGATGCATATAAGTCGTAATTTAAGCCGATTTTTACTTCTTTAATTGTTAATAACTTATACGGTTATTTAAGAATAAAATAGCTTAAAAATTTTCACTTTTTTTTATATTTACAAGAATAAATAAACTGTTAATTTTTCATTAGTTTTTTTATTAAAAAAAATTCAATTAAAAATATAATTTATGAGTGAAAATAAGCAAAGCTATTCTGCGGATAGTATTCAGGCTCTGGAAGGAATGGAGCATGTTAGGATGCGTCCTTCAATGTATATTGGTGATGTTGGTACAAGAGGTCTACATCATTTAGTTTATGAGGTTGTAGATAATTCAATTGACGAGGCCTTAGCCGGTCATTGTAATGAGATTTCTGTCGTAATAAACGAAGATAATTCTGTAACAACTATTGATGACGGTAGAGGAATTCCCGTAGATATTCATAAAAAAGAAGGAGTTTCTGCTTTGGAAGTCGTAATGACTAAAATTGGGGCTGGTGGTAAATTTGATAAAGATTCTTATAAGGTTTCTGGTGGTCTTCACGGAGTAGGTGTAAGTTGTGTAAATGCACTTTCAGAGAGTTTGAAAGCTACTGTCTATAGAAATGGTAAAATATATGAACAAGATTATGTCAGAGGTAAATCATTAAGCCCTGTTAAAGAAGTTGGTACTACTGACAAGAGAGGTACAATGGTTACTTTTAAGCCAGATTCTACTATTTTTACTCAAACCCTTGAGTACAGTTACGATATCTTAGCATCTCGATTAAGAGAATTAGCTTATTTAAATAAAGGAATTACAGTAATTCTAGTTGATAAAAGAAATAAGGATGAAAAAGGTGAGTTTATTAATGAAACTTTTCATTCAAAAGAAGGGTTAAAAGAGTTTATTAAGTTTCTAGACGGAAATAGAGAGCCTTTAATGAAAGATGTTATTTCATTCGAAGGAGAAAAAAATGGTGTCCCTGTTGAAGTAGCGATGGCTTACAATACTTCTTATTCAGAAAACTTACATTCTTACGTTAACAATATCAATACTCATGAAGGTGGAACACACCTTTCAGGTTTTAGAAGAGGCTTAACACATACACTAAAAAAATATGCCGATGGATCTGGGATGTTAGATAAATTGAAATTTGAAATTTCAGGAGATGATTTTAGAGAAGGTCTGACTGCTATAATTTCTGTTAAAGTAGCAGAACCTCAATTTGAGGGACAAACTAAAACCAAGCTTGGAAATAGAGAGGTTTCCTCTAGTGTTAGTCAGGCTGTCTCAGAAATGTTGACAGATTATTTAGAAGAACATCCTGATGATGCTAAAATAATTGTACAAAAAGTAATTCTAGCAGCTCAAGCTAGAACTGCTGCCCAAAAGGCTCGTGAGATGGTTCAAAGAAAAACTGTCATGAGTTTAGGAGGATTGCCAGGAAAATTATCTGATTGTTCTGAACAAGACCCGGCTAAATGTGAAGTTTTTCTTGTTGAGGGAGATTCAGCTGGTGGTACTGCCAAACAAGGCAGAGATAGAGCTTTTCAAGCAATACTTCCCCTTAGGGGAAAAATACTGAATGTTGAAAAAGCGATGCAACATAAAGTTTTTGAAAATGAAGAAATTAAAAATATTTTCACTGCCCTAGGGGTTACAATCGGAACAGAAGAAGATTCAAAAGCTTTAAACCTTACAAAACTTAGATACCATAAAGTTGTAATCATGTGTGATGCCGATATTGATGGTAGTCATATTGCTACACTTATTTTAACTTTCTTTTTTAGATACATGAAAGAGTTAATTGAAGGAGGTCACATATATATAGCTACACCACCATTATATTTGGTTAAAAAAGGCGCTAAAAAAGAATATGCTTGGGATGATGATCAAAGAGATCTAATTATGCAAAAGTATGGTGATGGTGTTAAAATCCAAAGGTATAAAGGTTTAGGTGAAATGAATGCTTCTCAATTATGGGATACAACAATGAACCCTGAATTTAGAACCTTGAGACAAGTTGAAATTGAAAACATGATTGAAGCAGATAGAATTTTTTCTATGCTTATGGGCGATGAAGTTCCGCCTAGAAGAGAGTTTATCGAAAAGAATGCTATCTATGCTAACATAGATGCTTAACTAATAAAAATATAATTATGAAAATAACTGTTGTTGGTGCTGGAGCAGTCGGTGCTAGTTGTGCTGAATATATAGCCATAAAAGATTTTGCTTCTGAAGTTGTTTTATTAGACATTAAAGAAGGATTTGCTGAAGGTAAAGCAATGGATTTAATGCAGACAGCTTCATTAAATAATTTTGATACTAAAATTACTGGTACTACCAATGATTACAGTAAAACAGCAAATAGCTCTATTTGTGTTGTTACATCAGGAATACCTCGTAAACCTGGAATGACAAGAGAAGAATTAATTGGAATAAATGCAGGAATTGTGAAAACAGTTACATCTAATCTAATAAAGCACTCCCCTGATACTATTTTAATTATTGTTAGTAATCCAATGGATTCAATGACGTATTTAGTGCATAAAACAACAGATTTACCTAAAAATAAAATTATTGGAATGGGTGGAGCTCTTGACTCTGCAAGATTTAAATATAGATTAGCAGAAGCATTAAATGCACCAATTAGTGATATTGATGGCATGGTTATCGGTGGTCATAGTGATGTGGGAATGGTTCCTTTAATTTCAAACGCTACAAGAAATAGTATAAATGTTTCTGAATTTGTTTCTAATGAAAGGCTTGAAAAAGTAAAAAAAGATACTAAAGTAGGGGGAGCAACACTTACAAAATTACTTGGAACATCTGCATGGTATGCACCTGGTGCTGCCGTAAGTGGATTAGTTCAAGCAATTGCTTGTGACCAAAAGAAAATGTTTCCGTGCTCCGTCTTTTTAGAAGGTGAATATGGAATTAACGATCTTTGTATAGGTGCACCTGTAATCCTTGGAAAAAATGGTATTGAAGAAATAGTTAAGATAGAATTAAGCGAAGCTGATTTGAAGCATTTACACGAAAGTGCCGAAGGAGTTAAGAAAACAAATAATCTTTTAGCTTTATAAATCATTATTAAAATTCTGGATTATTTTTGTTTCCAGTTAATTGATGAATTTAGAAATGAGTCATTTCTGTTGTCAATTTATTAGTTAAATCATATATTTGCTCGTTTTTAAATTGAATAAAATACATCACAATGCAGAATAAAGGATTAATAAAATTATTTGCTTTAATGTTTGGTTTGGTTAGTATATACCAGCTATCCTTTACTTTTAAAGCTAATCAGGTTGAAGATAATGCAGCTAAGTATGCTATAAATAAAGTATCAGAATCACAAACTGATTTTGATAAACAAAGAAATTTAGTTGAAGCTAATTATTTGGATTCTTTATCTAATACATCTGTTTTTGATATAGGAATATCTGATTACACTTTTAATGAAGTTAAGGATAGAGCTATGAATTTAGGTCTAGATTTAAAAGGTGGTATAAATGTAATTCTTCAAATTTCTGTAAAAGATATTTTAAAAGGTCTATCCAATAATAGTAGAGATCCTTTATTTAATCAAGCACTTGTTGATGCTGAAGAAATACAAAAAAATAGCCAAAACACTTATCTAGAAGATTTTTTCGTAGCATTTGATGCAATTAAAGGAGATACCAAACTTGCTTCTCCTGATATCTTTGCTAACAGAAGTTTGAGTGAGGAAATTACTTTTGATATGGACGATCAAGATGTACAACCCATAATCAAAGAAAAAATAGACGAGTCTATTATTTCTGCTTTTGAAGTTTTAAGAAAACGAATAGATAAGTTTGGAGTTACTCAACCAAATATTCAAAGATTAGGTAATTCAGGAAGAATATTAGTAGAATTACCCGGAGCTAAAGATATTGAAAGAGTTAAAAATTTACTTCAAAGTACAGCCCAATTAGAGTTTTGGGATGCTTTTAAAGGTCAAGATTTTTTAAATTTTATAGTACAAGCAAATGAAGTAGCTAAATCAATGGTAGATTCCGAGGAAGTATCAGTAAGTTCTGATGACGCTAATAGTGAAATTGATGATTTATTAGGAACTGATTCAGATTCAACTTTTGTTGATGTTAACCCAATTTTGGATGCAATTCCTGGCTACCCAAACAACCCTTTACTTGGTTATGCTGGAGGTCCTGTTATTGCAACTTTTAAAGTTAAAGAAAAACAAAAAATTACGGATTACCTTAAAATGCCTGAGGTTAAATCTTTGCTTTCTGCTGAACAAAGATATGCTAAGTTTGTATGGGGAATTCCAACATTAGATATTGAAGGAAATGAATTAACAGATTTATATGTTCTTCAAGGAAATAGAGATAACAAACCTGAATTAAGTGGTTCTGTAATTACGGATGCAAGACAATCATATTCTCCATCCGGAGAGCCTACAGTAAGTATGCAAATGAATGCTAAGGGTGCCAAGGTTTGGGAAAAAATGACAGGTAACGCTTTTACTAAAGGAAGTCAAATTGCTATAGTATTAGATGAGACTGTTTATTCTGCTCCGGGTGTAACTACTGGCGCTATTTCTGGAGGTAATTCTGAAATATCAGGAACATTCACATTAGAAGAAGCAATTGATTTAGCTAATGTTTTAAGAGCCGGGAAGCTTCCTGCTTCTGCAGATATAGTTCAAGCTGATGAAGTTGGTCCTTCACTTGGAAAAGAAGCTATAGAGACTGGTTCTAGATCTTTTATTATAGCACTATTATTAGTATTATTGTGGATGATATTTTACTACGGTAAAGCGGGTATATATTCAAATATTGCCCTTGTTTTGAATATCATTCTAATATTCGGAGTTCTAGCAGGTTTAGGAGCTGTGTTAACATTACCAGGAATTGCTGGTATAGTACTTACAATAGGTATTGCAGTTGATGCTAATGTTCTTATTTATGAAAGAGTAAGAGAAGAGATAATAAAAGGTAAAAAACAAGTTGCTGCTATTGAAGATGGTTTTGCAAACGCTTTGTCTTCTATATTAGATGCAAATATTACAACTGGTTTAACAGCATTAATATTATTTTCTTTAGGTACAGGTCCGATAAAAGGTTTTGCAACTACTTTATTAATTGGTATTCTAACTTCTTTATTTACTGCTATTTTTATTACAAGAATATTAATAGAATGGAACACAAACAGAGGCGGGAAATTAGATTTCTCAACTTCACTTACCAAAGGTCTATTCAGAAATATCTCAGTTGATTTTCTTAAAAAAACTAAAATTACATACTTAATCTCTGGAGCAATTATTACTGCAGGTTTGGCTTCGTTATTTACGACAGGACTTGATCAAGGTATTGACTTTGTAGGAGGTAGAACTTATACGGTTAGGTTTGCACAAGATGTAAGCACTGAAGATGTTAAGTTAGAAACTAACGCAATGTTTGGTAGTTCAGAAGTTAAAACTATTGGATCAGCGAATCAGCTAAAAATATCAACTAAATATAAAGTAGATGAAAACTCTGCAGAAGTTGACGAAGAAGTGCAAAATAAATTATTTAAATCTTTAGTTAAATTTTTGCCGAAAGATTATTCTTACACAGAGTTTTTAAATGCTGAAAATAATGTGGGTAAAGTACTTTCTGGTAAAGTGAGTCCAACTATTGCAGATGATATTAAACAATCCTCACTATGGGCTGTTTTAGCTTCTCTAGTAGTAGTGTTTTTATATATCTTGCTCCGATTCAAAAAATGGCAATTCTCTCTTGGGGCAGTTGCTGCTGTTTTTCATGATGTATTAATAGTACTTGGAATATTCTCGTTAACATATAAGTACATGCCATTTAATATGGAAATAGATCAAGCGTTTATTGCAGCTATACTTACAGTAATTGGTTATTCGCTAAATGATACTGTTGTAGTATTTGATAGAATTAGAGAATTTATTGATGAGCATTCAACATGGGAATTTAATAAAATTGTAAATTCTGCTTTAAATAGTACTCTAAGTAGAACTTTAAATACTTCATTTACAACTTTAGTTGTATTAATGTCAATGTTCTTTTTAGGGGCAGACTCGCTAAGAGGTTTGTTATTTGCACTTATTGTAGGTGTTTTAGTAGGTACATATTCTTCAGTATTTATAGCAACTCCAATTATGCGTGATACAATTGGTAAATCAGTAAAATAAATTTTAAAAAAAAACCTCAATAATTTGTTGAGGTTTTTTTAATTTAAAGTTAGAAAGCTAATAACCTTTAGTCCCTTTGTGCATTAGTTTTGAAGTATTTATAATCTACATAAAATGTTCCAAAAGGAATTATTGAAGAAATTAATACAAATACAGTTTTTATAAAACTCCAATCATATTTTTTGCTATTCATTAAAGATACTATAACGAAAGCAACAAATAAAAGCCCATGAGGCATTCCAAGTAGTTTAACAAGAGATGGATCATTGGCGTAATACTTTATCGGTACTGCTATAAATAGTAATAAAACATATGATATACCTTCTAAATAGCTAATTACTCTTAATATTTTTATCATTTTCTAAGCATATAATAAATACCGAGTAATATAAATGGAATACTAAGTGTTTGACCTGTGTTCATTCCAAGAACCCAGTCTTCTCTCCCAGTGACTTGTGCCTCTTTAAAGAATTCAACAATAAACCTTGTTACCCATAAAAGAGTTAAAAATAAACCAAACATATAGCCGGATTTTAATGCTTTTGAAGTTTTCCAATATGTAAAATAAACTATTATAAATACAATTAGATATCCAAATGCTTCATATAGTTGACCAGGATGTCTTGGTTCCGTTTCTCCGATTGCTTTAAATACAACCCCAAATATACTATCAGTTTTATGGCCAATTATTTCTGAATTAAAAAAGTTTCCAATTCGAATAAACACAGCCCCTATTGAGACAGGAATAACAAGCCTATCTAAAATCCATAAAATATTCTTCTTTAAGACTTTATTGTTATATAAGTACATTGAAAAAATTATTCCAATGGCTGCTCCATGACTAGCAAGACCTCTAAAACCAGTGAATTGAAAAGAAGGATTAAATCTAAAAGGAAGAAAAACACTTAGAAAGTCTTGTTTAAATAGTTCTGGTTGGTAAAAAATTACGTGACCTAATCTAGCTCCAATGATAGTACCTAGAATAGTATACATAAATAAAGAGTCTAAGCTTTCTTCACTTAAAGATTCTTTTTTGTATATTTTTTTCATTAAATAATGCCCAATCGTAAATGCAGCTATCCACATTAAACTATAGTAATGAATAGTGAACTTTCCAAATATGTTAATACCCTCTGAAGAAGGGTTCCAAACTAAGTCTAATGCATACATATTTTATAAATTTTATTTTTTAATATCTTTTTTTGGTACAGGATCATATCCTGATTTACCCCAAGGGTGACAGCTGAATACTCTTACAATCATCAATTTCGAACCTTTAAAAACTCCATGTTCTTTTAATGCTTCTATTGAATATTGTGAACATGTAGGCTGAAATCTACAAGTAGCTGGAGTAAAAGGTGAAATTAAATTTTGATAAAGTTTAATTAAAAAAATTAAAGGTAAAGTTAGAATTTTCATTTTCAATTAATTGAATATGTAGTTTCGTTATTACTATCATTTAATGTAATACCACCTTTACTTAAATCATCTCTAATTTTATCACTTAAAGCATAATTTTTATTTAACCTAGCTTGGTTTCTTAGTTCAATTAGTAAGCCCACTGCAGAATCTAGTTTGTCAGAATTGGAATCAGAACTAGTATTAATTTCTAAGCCTAAAATATCAAAAACAAACTCATTAAATTTCTCTTGAATAATTTTCAAATCATTTATAGATATTTTAGATTTCCCCATTTTAACCTGATTGATAAATTTTACTGAGTTAAATAGTTCTGCAATTAATATAGGAGTATTAAAATCATCGTTTAAAGCATTGTAACAATTTGTAACCCAATTATTAATATCAAAATCTGAGGAAGTTGAGCTTTTTAATTTACTCAAACTTTTTTGAGCTTCCATTAGCTTATTAAATCCTTTTTCAGAAGCTTCAATTGCTTCACTACTAAAATCTAAAACACTTCTGTAATGAGCTTGGAGTATGAAAAAACGTATAACACTAGAAGAAAACGGTTTATTTAAAATGGAGTTGTTTCCTGATAAAATATCCCCTGGTAAAATGTTATTCCCAGTAGATTTAGCCATTTTGTTGCCATTTAATGTCAGCATATTTGCATGCATCCAAATATTAGCGGGGCTAGTGTTATTACATGCGATAGATTGTGCTATTTCACATTCATGATGTGGAAATTTTAAATCCATTCCACCACCATGAATATCAAAATTATCACCTAGATATTTAGTACTCATTGCAGTGCATTCCAGATGCCATCCAGGAAAACCTAATCCCCACGGAGAGTTCCATTTCATTATATGGCTATCATCTGCTTTTTTCCAAAGTGCGAAATCTTGAGGATTTTTTTTATCAATTTGACCATCTAATTTTCTAGAGTTATGAACTAAGTCTTCAATATTTCTTTTACTTAAAATTCCATAATTTTTTGTTTTATTATACTTTATTACATCAAAATATATGGACCCATTGACTTCGTAAGCAAGCTTGTTTTTAAGAATAGTTTTTATAATCTCTATTTGCTCAATTATATGTCCAGTTGCAGTAGGTTCAATACTAGGTGGAAGTAAATTAAATTGATTTAAAGTATTGTGAAAATCTACAGTGTATTTTTGAACAACTTCCATTGGTTCAATTTCCTCAAGCCTAGCTTTTTTACTTATTCTATCTTCTCCATTATCTGAATCATTTTCAAGATGCCCAGCATCAGTAATATTTCTAACATAGCGAACTTTGTAGCCTAAATGAAGAAGATATCGATATATAATATCAAATGACATAAATGTTCTAACATTGCCTAGGTGAACATTACTATATACAGTAGGACCACATACGTACATTCCAACACTTTTTTCGTTAATTGGCTTAAGTTTTTCTTTCTTGCCAGTTAAAGAGTTGTATATATGTAGTTTGTTATCTTGGTAAGTAGACATTAATTAAAGTTAAGAATTATAAACCTTCAAAAGAAGTTTCTAATTGAATATATTTCAAAAACTCTTCTCTTACTTCAGGTTTTTTGAATTCACCGCCAAACTCACTTGTTATTGTGCTACAGCCTATATCTTTAATTCCTCTGGAATTTACGCACAAATGTTTAGCATCAATTACACAAGCAACACTATCAGTGTTTAATACACTTTGTAATTCTTTTACCACTTGAATCGTTAATCTTTCTTGAACTTGTGGTCTTTTTGCAAAATAATCTACGATTCTATTCATTTTTGAAAGACCTACCACTGTGCCATTTGAAATATAAGCAATATGTGCTTTACCAACAATTGGTAATAAATGATGTTCACAAGTGGAGTATACAGAAATATTTTTTTCTACTAACATTTCACTATACTGATATTTGTTATCAAAGGTAGAAGACACAGGTTTTTTTATAGGGTTTAAACCTCCAAAAATCTCATTAACAAATGCTTTGGCAACTCTTTTTGGAGTGCCTTTTAAGCTATCATCTGTTAAATCTAGACCAAGTGTGTGAAGAATATTCTTCATATTTTCTTCAATAATTGAAATTTTTTCTTGATCAGATATGTCAAAAGCATCAATTCTTAATGGTGTTTCAGATGAAGACCCTATATGATCGTCTCCGAAATTATCAATTTGTTTTGCTAAATTATTTTCTTTCATTTTAACTGTAAAATTTCTAAATTAAACGTAATTCAAAGATAGTAATTATTACTACAGTTGGGTATTTATTAATAATATAAAATGTTAAATTTATTATAATTTCTATTATCTAAAAATTTAATTTAAATTAGCTATAACTTTAACTGAAATTGATGAGTAAAATCAACTTTATTATTATATTTTATTTCTCAATTAATTTGGTATTTTCACAGGAAAACAACAATTTAAAAAGTGTGGATATTAATAAAAAATATTCATACAATTGGGTTGTTGACCACCCTAAAAATATTCAATTACCTTTTACAAATTTAGAAATTCAAAAAATTGAATATGTCTATGGTGATAAACTAAAAAAGTATGTCTTGGATAAGCCTTCTAGAGTTAAGGATATTAAACATATTTTTAGAAATAGAGTTCTTGTTCAAAATGAAGATGTAAAGGATATTTCAAATTACCCGCTTTTATCATCTGTCCCAGTTTTTGATGTTTTTAATAATAAAATCATAGCACCATCCTTTAATAAGGGTAGTTTTAATCCATTGGTTTATAATTTTAATTTTAATTCAAAAAGAAGATTAATTTATAGAGTAGACAATACTAATTATTTAATTGTTATTAAATCAAAATTTAATTAAACCATATATGAAAAAGCATCTACTTCTCTATTTTATGCTTTTACCATTTATTGGTTTATCTCAAGATATATTAATTAGTGATGGGGGTACAGTCAACACCTGCTCTGGAACATTATTTGATTCAGGTGGTGGAAATGGAAACTATTCAAGTAATGAAAATTATTCTATAACAATTTGTCCAGATAACCCAGGTCAAAATATTGAATTAGATTTCACCTCTTTTAGCACACAGCTTAATGCGGATATTTTAACAATCTATGATGGGCCTGATAATACTGGAACAGGTACAACTTATTCAGGAAATGCTACTCAAAGCCCTGGTTTTATAACTGCTACAAATGCATCTGGCTGTATAACTGTTGAATTTTTTAGTAATGCTGCAGCAAATACAACTGGATTTGCCGCAAATATTTCATGTTATGAGCCATGTCAAGAAATTATCGGTTCTATAGATAGTGTTTTTCCAGAGCCAAATGCTGAAGGTCAAGTGACGGTTTGTCCAGGTGAAGAGGTGACATTCACGGCATCAGGAGATTTCTCTAACACAAGTGAAGGGGCAATCTTTGCATGGGAATTTGGTGATGGAACAACAGCAGAGGGATTAACAGTAAGTAAGATTTATGAGCAATCTGGAATTTTTTCGGCCGGTTTAGTTATAACAGATACTAATCCACTTGGATGCTCTTCATTGCAAATTACTCAAATTGTAATTGTAGCTCCATCAATTGATTTTACAGGTACTGAAGCTGGAAAAACTGAACTTTGTTTTGGAGATTCAACAACATTATTTGGTGTTGCAGAAAGCACACAATTAGAAGATTGTGCACCTGAAATTTATGAAGAAACTTGGCTTGAAGATACTCAAAGTACTGGACAACAAGCCTCCTATGAGTCCACAATCTCAGTTGAATGTTATGCTGATGGTTTAGAGTTTTCAGATATTTCACAGCTTATTCAAATATGCGTTGTTATAGAGCATTCGTTTATTGGAGATTTAGATATGTTATTGACAGCTCCAAATGGTCAATCTGTTTATTTTGCACAATATGGTGATGGAAACGATCCGGGAACCTCATTAGGAATTCCAGACGAACTTGATAATGGAAATCCAGGCACAGGTTTTGAATATTGTTTCACACCCTCATCTACAGTAGATATTTCTTCTACAGGAGGAACAACTGTTCCAGCAGGAATTTATGGCGCTTCAAATGGATCATCATTTGTAGATCTTTTAGGAACTTCTTTAAATGGAGACTGGACCTTTACAGTAATTGACAGTTGGGCAGCAGATGATGGAACGATTTTTTCTTGGAATCTTGATTTTGACCCTGCTTTATCAGCTCCGCCATCTGAAATAATTTCACAAGTTTGGTTAGATGATCCATCAATAGTGTCAGTAGAAGGTAATAATATTGTTGTTACTCCAACAGATCCTGGAGAAATATGTTATACTTATGTAGTCCAGGATGATTTTGGATGTGAATACTCAGAGACTATATGTGTAAATGTTAATCAGGAGATTGTAACTGAAGATGCAATTAACTTATATATATGTGATCCTTTAACTTCTGATTTATTTTTTGACTTTACAGACAATGAAAGTCTTATATCTTCAATTGCCGCTGAACCAGATAACTTAATTATTTCATTTTATGAAACCCAAGAAGATGCAGACAGTGAAGTAAATTCTATAGTAGATTATATTAATTATGCAGGTTTTGACGAGCAGAATATTTATGTAAGAGTTGAATATTTAGAATCAAACTGCTATGAAACTCAATCCTTTACTTTAAATGTTACTGACCCCCCTTTAATTAATCCAGTGGATAAGCTATTTATTTGTGATGATGAAACTGATGATGGTTTTGTTGATTATGATCTTAACAATTTTAATTCTCAACTTTTAGGAGATCAAGCTGAAAGTGATTATTTAGTTTCTTACTACTTAAGCTATGATGATGCTTATGACGGTATTAATGCATTAGAAATGCCATATGAAATTTCTAATAGTTCAGTATTTTACCCACGGATAGATGTAATAGGAACTACAGGATGTTTTAATATAGGCGATTCAGATATTTTAAGTTTTCAGATTAATCCACCAGATGACTCTTCATTTGCAATGACCCCAGCCTGTGATGGTGCTTCTGCTAATATCACTGGATTTTTTGGAGGTACTTTTGCATTTGATACAACTCCAACCGATGGAGCTGTAATAGACCCTACAACTGGCTTAATTACCGGTGGAGATTACAATACTACTTATTCAGTTAGCTATACTACTGTGGGTGGTTGTCCAACGACTACTATAGTTTCTGTAACATCTGTGGAAGATGACGATTCTTCCTTTGCAATGACACCTACATGTGATGGAGGTACAGCAACTATTACAGGGTTAGTTGGAGGAACTTTCACATTTGAAACAGCACCGACGGATGGGGCAGTAATAGATTCTTCAACTGGAACAATTACAGGAGGAGATTACGATACTACTTACTCAGTTAGCTACACGACTAATGGAGATTGTCCAACTACTACTATAGTTTCTGTAACATCTATTATTGCAGACGATTCTTCCTTTGCAATGACACCTACATGTGATGGAGGTACAGCCACTATTACTGGTTTAGCAGGTGGAATTTTCACATTTGAAACAGCACCGACGGATGGGGCAGTAATAGATTCTTCAACTGGAACAATTTCAGGTGGTGGATATGGATCAACTTATTTTATTAATTACACAACAGTTGGATCTTGTCCAACTACATCATTAATTGAAATTACGTCTGCTGTTTTACCTG
>Ga0209197_1001343_pt1 | contig 15636 bp, 12 predicted proteins | sample COGITO_mtgs_1105_4_FD_184802 | JGI IMG/M metagenome (GOLD analysis project Ga0209197, IMG submission 184802) | Pelagic marine microbial communities from North Sea - COGITO_mtgs_110512 (SPAdes) (version 2) | ecosystem: Environmental > Aquatic > Marine > Epipelagic ... | reverse complement strand
ATATACTTTTGCACCAGATACCACAGAACCGGGTCAAGCTTGTGCAGTCAATGAAACGATGGCCATCACGGTGAATCCATTAATTACCCCAACCTTCACTCAAGTAGACCCTATTTGTAATGGAGATTTTTTAGCAGCACTGCCAACCACATCGAACAACGGATTAACAGGAACCTGGTCACCAGCAATTGACAATACTGCAACTACGATATATACTTTTTCACCAGATACTGCACAATCGGGTCAAGCTTGCACGGTCAATGAAACGATGACGATTACGGTGAATCCAATAATTACACCAATCTTCACGCAAGTAGACCCTATTTGTAATGGAGATGTTTTAGCGGCACTGCCAACCACATCGAATAACAACATTACAGGAACCTGGTCACCAGCAATCAACAATACTGCAACTACGATATATACTTTTACTTCAGACACCACACAATCGGGTCAAGCTTGTGCGGTCAATGAAACGATGACGATTACAGTGAATCCATTGATTACCCCAACCTTCACTCAAGTAGCTGCTATTTTTAATGGGGAAACCATAGCAGCATTGCCGACTACATCGAACAACGGAGTAACAGGAACCTGGTCACCAGCTATCGATAACACGGAAACCACCACCTATATTTTTACACCAGATGCGACAGAGACCTGTGCGATCAATCAAACGATGGAGATCACAGTGAATCCGATGTATACCGTTACTGTAAATGATGCAAGCATATGCTCTAATGGAATAGCAACAGTAGTTGCAACACCATCACCTGCAGGATCCTATTCTTATACTTGGATTGTTCCAGAAGGTGTAAACAATCCTGGTAATGTTCAGAGTTTTTCCACATCTATAGAAGGGGATTATAGCGTATCTATCAGTAAGAATAATTACTTGTGTAATACGGATTTTGAAGATAATCAAATAGTTGATTCTGCAAATTATATAATTGTAAATCAAGACTCTGTTCCTTGTTGGGAAACTACCGCTAGTGATTCTAGAATTGAAGTTTGGGGTGATGGATTTTTGGGATTTGACGCCTATTCAGGAAATCAATTTATAGAGTTAAATGCCAATATGCGATCTACATTATTTCAAAATTTTGAAAGAATTCCGGGTTCTTCGGCACTAATTTCTTTTGCTCATAGAGGAAGAGATTCTAGGGCAGATGACATAATGGAGGTTGAAATTGGTCCCATTGGTGGCCCTTACACAAACTTAGGTTCGTTTTCAGACGGCACAGATGCATGGGGGTATTACAGTTTAGAGTATATTTTCCCTGATGGTGAAACAAACTATACAATTCGTTTTAAGTCTATCCAACCATCAGGATCATTAGGTAATTTTTTAGATGCCATAAGTGTAGTTTTTCCTTCCAGTATTTCAAGTGAAATAGCTACGGGTAATGTGAGCATAATTACTGATATCATTCCAATCTTCACTCAAGTAGACCCTATTTGTAGTGGCAATGTTTTAGATCCATTACCCCTTACATCGGATAACGGGATTACAGGAACCTGGTTACCAGCAATTGACAATACTGCAACGAGGACATATACTTTTACACCAGATATCACACAACTGGGTCAAGCTTGTGCGGTCAATGAAACGATGACGATTACAGTGAATCCATTGATTGCACCAACCTTCACGCAAGTAGACCCTATTTGTAATGGAGATGTTTTAGTGGCATTGCCAACTACATCAAATAACAATATTACAGGAACCTGGTCACCAGCAATCAACAATACTGCTACTACGATATATACTTTTACTTCAGACACCACACAATCGGGTCAAGCTTGTGCGGTCAATGAAACGATGACAATCACGGTGAATCCATTGATTACTCCAACCTTCAGTCAAGTAGCTGCTATCTGTAATGGAGATGTTTTAGCAGCATTGCCAACTACATCGAATAACAACATTACAGGAACCTGGTTACCAGCAATCAACAATACTTCAACTACCACCTATACTTTTTCACCAGATGCATCAGAGACCTGTGTGGTCAATGAAACGATGACGATCACGGTGAATCCAGTAATTACCCCAACCTTCACGCAAGTAGCTGTTATTTTTAATGGGGAAACCTTAGCGGCATTGCCAACTACATCGAACAATAACGTAATAGGAACTTGGGCACCAGTAATCAACAATACGGAAACAACCACCTATACATTTACACCTGATGCGACAGAGACCTGTGCAATCAATCAAACCATGGTAATAACGGTAACACAATCAGCTTGTGTAGGATCCTCAGGGAATCAACTAGTTAACCCCTCTTTTGAAGTGCCTTCAGTAACTAATATTGGAAATAATTTCCTAACATGGCCAATAAATGGTTGGAATGGAGTTGGATCAGCTCCAAATTTTGTAAAAGTTGATGGCGTTGCAGGTCAAGGTGGTCCGATAAGTGCACAGGAGGGCGTTCAATATTTAGATATTGTAGCAGGGTCAGCAGATTTTTATCAAGAATTTGACTTTGAGTGCAATACACAAGTATTCTTTTCTGGTTATTTTTCCGTTCGTGATGGCCAGACTTCTACAGGAAGAATTGATATATTACGCGTTAATAGCGATAATACCACCGATATTGTTGCTTTTTCAAACCAGTTAAATATGCCATCTACTGCTAATATATGGTATTTAGCTTCAGGGGATGCTGTATTACCGGCAGGCACGTATAGATTTCAAATCAGTATGGGTAACCACTCTAATTTTGACAGTGCTTGTTTTTCTTTTGACTATCCAAATATTGATACTGGTTCGTATGATCCATTATGCGAAAGTAGCAGTAGTATTACACTTACAGGTACCCCAACTGATAGTCTTGGTACTTGGGCTGGCAATGGTGTCGTTGATAATGGTGACGGAACAGCAAGTTTTAATCCATCCGGGTTAGGCGGAACTGCTGTAACTGTAACTTATTCTCATTTCAATGCTTCAGGTTTCGGTTGTTCTCAAAGCACTAATATTAGCGTGAATCTAAATACTCCAACATTCAGTCAAGTAGATGCTATTTGTAATGGAGATTTTTTAGCAGCATTGCCCACTACATCGAATAACAACATTATAGGAACCTGGTCACCAGCGATCAACAATACTGCAACTACGATATATACTTTTACTCCAGACACCACACAATCGGGTCAAGCTTGTGCGGTCAATGAAACGATGACGATTACAGTGAATCCATTGATTATACCAACCTTCACTCAAGTAGACCCTATTTGTAATGGAGATGTTTTAGCATTACCTACTACATCGAATAACAACATTACAGGAACCTGGTCACCAGCGATCAACAATACTGCAACTACGATATATACTTTTACTTCAGACACCACACAATCGGGTCAAGCTTGTGCGGTCAATGAAACGATGACGATTACAGTGAATCCATTGATTATACCAACCTTCAGTCGAGTAGATACTATTTGTAATGGAGATTTTTTAGCAGCATTACCCACTACATCGAATAACGGAGTTACAGGAAGCTGGTCACCAGCGATCAACAACACTGCAACTACGATATATACTTTTACTTCAGATACTACACAATCGGGTCAAGCTTGTGCGGTCAATGAAACGATGACAATTACAGTGAATCCATTGATTATACCAACCTTCACTCAAGTAGACCCTATTTGTAATGGAGATGTTTTAGCATTACCTACTACTTCGAATAACGGAGTTACAGGAACCTGGTCACCAGCAATCAACAACACTGCAACGACGCTATATACTTTTACTTCAGACACCACACAATCGGGTCAAGCTTGTGCGGTCAATGAAACCATGACGATTACAGTGAATCCATTGATTATACCAACCTTCAGTCAAGTAGATGCTATTTGTAATGGAGATTTTTTAGCAGCATTGCCCACTACATCGAATAACAACATTATAGGAACCTGGTCACCAGCAATCAACAATACTGCTACTACGATATATACTTTTACTTCAGACACCACACAATCGGGTCAAGCTTGTGCGGTCAATGAAACCATGACAATTACAGTGAATCCATTGATTATACCAACCTTCAGTCAAGTAGATGCTATTTGTAATGGAGATTTTTTAGCAGCATTACCCACTACATCGAATAACGGAGTTACAGGAAGCTGGTCACCAGCGATCAACAACACTGCAACTACGATATATACTTTTACTTCAGATACTACACAATCGGGTCAAGCTTGTGCGGTCAATGAAACGATGACAATTACAGTGAATCCATTGATTATACCAACCTTCACTCAAGTAGACCCTATTTGTAATGGAGATGTTTTAGCATTACCTACTACTTCGAATAACGGAGTTACAGGAACCTGGTCACCAGCAATCAACAACACTGCAACTACGATATATACTTTTACTTCAGACACCACACAATCGGGTCAAGCTTGTGCGGTCAATGAAACGATGACGATTACAGTGAATCCATTGATTGCACCAACCTTCACTCAAGTAGATGCTATTTGTAATGGAGATTTTTTAGCAGCACTGCCAACTACATCGAATAACGGAGTTACAGGAACCTGGTCACCAGCGATCAACAACACTGCAACTACGATATATACTTTTACTTCAGATACTACACAATCGGGTCAAGCTTGTGCGGTCAATGAAACCATGACAATTACGGTGAATCCACTAATTCCACCAACCTTCAGTCAAGTAGATGCTATTTGTAATGGAGATTTTTTAGCAGCACTGCCCACTACATCGAATAACGGAGTTACAGGAACCTGGTTACCAGCAATTGACAATACTGCAACTACGATATATACTTTTACTTCAGACACTACACAATCGGGTCAAGCTTGTGCGGTCAATGAAACCATGACAATTACAGTGAATCCATTGATTATACCAACCTTCACTCAAGTAGACCCTATTTGTAATGGAGATGTTTTAGCATTACCTACTACTTCGAATAACGGAGTTACAGGAACTTGGTCACCAGCAATCAACAACACTGCAACTACGATATATACTTTTACTTCAGATACTACACAATCGGGTCAAGCTTGTGCGGTCAATGAAACCATGACGATTACAGTGAATCCATTGATTATACCAACCTTCAGTCAAGTAGATGCTATTTGTAATGGAGATTTTTTAGCAGCACTGCCAACTACATCGAATAACGGAGTTACAGGAACCTGGTCACCAGCAATCGACAATACGCGAACCACCACCTATACTTTTACTCCAGATACGTTAGAGACCTGTGCTGATTTAATGACATTAGAAATTGTTGTTAATAATATTGTAAATTCCATAAATAGTATTAGAGTTCAAGTAAATTTGGTTTCTTCTTCTTTTGGTGATAATCAATCAATAGAGGTAATTGCTTCAGGTGGTAACGCTCCTTATGAATATAGATTAGAAAATGGATCTTGGCAAGACAGCCCTGTTTTTAATAATATAACAGATTGTTTTTATGTAGTTTTCGTTCGTGAGAAAACAGCTTGCAAGAATCAACCAGTAACTTCTGTTCAATTTATAAATCACCCTGTTTTTTTTACACCTAATAATGATGGTTTCAACGATATTTGGAATATTACAGGTGTAGAAGAGAAATCAGAAGCTCAAATAACTATTTATGATAGGTATGGGCGAATTATAAATATTCACAAACCTAATAGCAATGGCGATGGTTGGGACGGTTTATATAATGGTCGTAAAATGCCGTCGACTGATTATTGGTTTACAATTGAATATATTGATACAGAAAACACCCCTAGAGTTTATAGATCACACTTCTCATTAATTCGCTAAGTTCCTAAAAGCTAAAAATTAATTTTTCCTTTTCTAATAAGAATCGGAATAAAAGAGGTTTCTTACTTTTCTTAAAAATTCAAATACACTTTTTTTATTAGAAATAGTTTTTTTAAATTTTAATACATAAGATTTCTATGCATCACAAAATTATGTATATTTGGCAAGATTGCTTTTGTCATTTCGGTAAAGTGTGACAAATAAATAAATGAACGATTACATATCAAAAATGGGAAATCAGAAATTATACAAAGGTTCTTTGCAAACCATTATTTTACGCTTATTAGAAAGTAATGATAAAATGTACGGTTATGAAATTACGCAAAAAGTAAAAGAACTTACTAAAGGCGAATTACAAATAACAGAAGGCGCATTATACCCAGCCTTGCACAAATTAGAGGCAGATGGCTTGTTAGATGTAGAGGTTGCAAAAGTTGGAAATCGATTACGTAAGTATTATAAACTTACAGAAATCGGAACCAAAGAAACCGCTAATAAGTTAGAAGAAATGCAAGAGTTTTTAAGAACAATGCAACATTTGGTGAACCCTAAATTTAGTTTGGAGTAAGATTTTATACGCTATGGAAATTACAACAAAACAAATACAGCAAGTAGAAACCTATCTTGATAAAAAAAACTTTGATTTTATTGATTTAAAAGTAGAAGTTTTAGATCACATGATTTCTGATATTGAAAGCTTTTTGGATAGAAACTATTCTTTTGAGAATGCTTTTAAAATAACTATTTTGAAATGGGAGAAATACTTTAAAGAGACGTCGAGTTTTTATTTTGGTCTTCACTATCACGAATCTAAGATTGTAGTAAAAAAAGCCATCAAAATGTTTAGGCCTTTCTACTTTTTATATTTAGCAGTATATATTTTACCAGTTGCTTTTTTAAAATTAGTTCCAATAAAGGTAGCAGAAGAAACCGCAAGTTTTATAAACGGTTTTTTAGTATCATCTGCCTCTATTCTGTTGGCTTACCTTTTCATAATCGTTATAAAAACGAAACTATCCAAAGTAAAAACAACCTATCGTTTTATTATAAAAACGCAGTATTTAAGCGTTATCCTTTTGGTTTTAGGAGTATTTCTTGGCACTGTTTTTAATGATGAAGGAGAAATGAATGCGGTTTCTACAGGTTTTACAAGTGGCGGTTTTGCAGTCGTTTTTATTTGTCACTATTTTTTTAAGAAACACGAAGAAGCCATTAAAAAGTATAAAATTTTGTAGTTATGAAACTAACAGAAACTCACATACAAGAACTCTACACATTCACAAGAAAACACTATGTGTATCATTATGATGTACAAACAGAATTGGTAGATCATTTAGCAAATGATATTGAAGAAATTTGGGTGACGCAGCAGCACTTATCATTCCAAGAAGCTCGTGACAAATCATTCAAAAAATTTGGTATTTTTGGTTTTATGGATGTTATAGATGCCAAACAAAAGCAAATGAATAAACGGTATTGGAAAATTATTATACGTTTTGTAAAAGAGTGGTTTTCTGTACCAAAAGTGTTAACTACTTCTATTGTTTTCTTATTATTTTTCATCATTTTAAAAACACCATATTCAGATTACATATTCTTAGGAATTCTTTTTATTTTGGGTGTTTTCGATTTAATAAAACAACTGATTTCAAGGAAAAAACAAAAAAAGAAAGAACAAAAAACAGAGAAGATTTTTTTATTAGAAGCTATGATTGGAGGAGCCAGAAATAGTTTTACAGGACTTATATTTTTAAACCTTTTTAACTTTATGAATTTAACTAAAATAAGTTTTAGTTCTTTAGAAACTTATGGGATTTTTATAATAGCTATTGTAGCAACTTTATTATGTATTCTGTTTTATGTAGTTAACTATGTAATCCCTGAAAGAGCAGAAGCATTGCTCATAGAAACCTACCCAGAATATAAACTTTCGAAAAGTTTGTAACAAAATACTTAAAACGAAGACTAATTTTTTAAACCAAACGAATTAAAACTATGATTTCACATTTTTTAAAATTAGAATGGAAACAGTTTTTCCGCTCCTCATATTGGCAAAAAGGGATTGCTATAAAAATAGTAATGGCTTTTTTAGCGCTTTACTTTATAGTCGCTTTTTTAGCGGTTGGTGTGGGTGGTTATTTCATTCTTAAAAAACAGTTTCCAGAACAAGACCCGCTTCAAATTGTGAACTCTTACTTATTGTATGCCGTTTTAGGAGATTTAATATTTAGATACTTCATGCAGAAACTACCCGTCATGAACATTAAGCCTTTGTTAACCTTGCCCATTAAAAAAAGTAAGATTGTTCATTTTATTTTGGTAAAATCGTCTTGCTCATTTTTTAATATCATGAGTTTGTTTTTTTACATTCCATTTGCAATTATTTTAATCAAAGAAGGATACGACATTGCAGGAGTTTTAGGTTGGCTATTTGCTATGATATTATTGGTGCAATCTTCAAATTTCTTAAACTTTTTAATCAATAAAAATTCAGTTGCTTTAGGTGTTTTGGTCGCTTTAGTTGCATTAGGCTATGCTGTTCAGTATTTTCAAGTTTTTAATTTACCAGGATTTATTGGCACAGGTTTCGATTTTGTATATGAAAACCCAATTACAGTTCTTCTTTTTACAGCAGTTTTAGGGACACTTTATGTAGTTAATTACAACCAATTACGAAATGAAGTTTATTTAGATGCTCTGATATCAGAAAAAACAAAAGAAATAGTCGCATCAGATTTATCTTTTACGGAGAGATTAGGAGATTTAGCCCCTTTTATAAAAAATGATTTGCGTTTAATGTGGCGTAATAAACGCACAAAATCAGGAATTTGGATGTTGGCTGTTGGTTTGCTTTATGGCTTGCTTTTTTACCCAAACCCAATGTATGCAAAAATGGATTTTATGTATGTTTTAGTTGGAATTTTTTCAACAGGAACGTTTTTAATTAATTTTGGGCAATTTATTCCGGCTTGGGACAGTAGTTACTACAACATGTTAATGAGTCAGAATTTTAAATATGAACGCTATTTAAAGTCGAAATTTACAATTATGACCATTAGTGTGGCACTTTTATTCGTCTTAGGAATTCCGTATGTTTACTTCGGATGGAAAATTTTAGTAGTTCATTTTGCTGCCATGATTTATAACGTAGGGGTAAATACACATGTAATTTTATATGGAGGAACCTTTAATAGAAAGAAAATAAATTTAGATGAAAAGGCCGCTTTTAATTTTCAAGGAACAGGCGCTGTACAATGGTTAATAGGTTTGCCTTTAATGCTTTTGCCCATGGGAATTTTTGCGTTGATTAATTGGTTGGTAAGTTTTGAAATAGCTTCGTTAACTTTGGCTATTTTAGGCTTTGTAGGGATTGCATTGCATAAAAATTTAATGGCATCCATCACAAAAAAGTATATTAAAAACAAATACGTTATGATTAACGCTTTTGGAAAAGAAGCATAGTTTCAACTTAAAAGAAAACACAATGATTACAATAGATACAATATCAAAAAAATACGGGAAAGCAGAAGTTTTAAATGTAGCAAAAATTGAAATTCCAAAAGGACAAAGTTTCGGTTTGGTGGGCAATAATGGTGCAGGAAAAACCACATTATTCAACATTCTTTTAGACTTAATTAGGCCTACCACAGGTTTAATTACCAATAATAATATTGTGGTGAGCCAGAGTGAAGACTGGAAAAATTTTACAGGGTCTTTTATTGATGAATCTTTTCTAATAGGGTATTTAACTGCAGAAGAGTATTTTCAATTTATTGGAGATTTAAGAGGGATGAATGTTGCAGAAGTAAGCGCATATATTGGGAAATTTGAAGATTTCTTCAATGATGAAATTATAGGGAAGAAAAAATATTTAAGAGATTTAAGCAAAGGGAACCAGAAAAAAGCAGGAATTGTGGCGGCATTAATGGGAAATCCGGAAGTGGTAATTTTAGACGAACCTTTTGCAAACTTAGATCCAACAACTCAGATTCGATTAAAGCAGATTATTAAAAACCTTACAGAAACCAAAGAAGTTACGGTTTTGGTTTCTAGCCATGATTTAACGCACGTAACCGAAGTCTGTGAGCGCATTGTGGTTTTAGACAAAGGAACTGTGGTAAAAGATATTCAAAAATCTGAAGAAACCTTAAAAGAATTGGAGCTTTACTTTTCAGTATAGTTGGCATAAAACTACTATTGAATAAGAACTTTAGCTAGGATCTACGCTTATAAATTATCTTATTTTTTTTATTGAATGGAAAAGAAAAAGACAATTTGTAAGCGCATTTAATACAATCCTTATTTTATTGCTATTTTTACACTTCTATTTATACTATTTTCACAAGAAATTAGTTAGAGATAAGAGTTTTTATTTATGAAACACACCAAAAAAATATTTCTTTTTACTGTTGTTTTTTTAGCAATGTATTCGTGTAGCACAAAAAAAGACACCGTTGTTAACAGAAACTACCACGCGCTAACTACCTATTTTAATATTTTATTTAATGGTGAAGAGGTGTTTAAAGATGGTATAGAAGGCATTAATAAAGGCTTTAAAGATGATTGGTTTGAGCAATTACCAATAGAGCCAATTGTTTTTGATGACCGTAAAATTGCAGCGCCAAAATTTAACAATAGTGGACCAGGTAGGGGTTTTGGATTCAAAAAAAAGAATTCATCTACAAGTGACGAATCAAAAGAACAAACTCCTTTTGAAAAAGCAGAAGAGAAAGCTGTAAAAGCAATCCAAAAACACGGTATGAATATAAACGGTTTAGAAAGAAACCGCCAAATAGATGACGCATATTTACTCTTAGGGAAATCACGTTATTACTCACAAAGATTTATACCAGCAATAGAGGCTTTTAATTATGTAATTGCCAATTACCCAAATGCAAGTTTAATTGCAGAAACAAAAATTTGGCGCGCAAAGGCAAATATTAGAATGGGTAATGAAGAGTTTGCGATAGAAACCATGAACCTCTTGTTAGCTGTAACAGATTCTTTGGAAGTAGCTTTTCCAGATAAAATTAAGGAGCAAGCAAACACTGCTTTAGCGATGGCTTACGTGCAATCAGATAGTTTGCAAAAAGCAAAAAAACATTTAAGATTAGCTGCTAGAACGCAAGAAAACAACGTGCAAGCGGCAAGGAATATGTTTGTTTTAGGACAGATGTATGCAAAAGAAAATAAAAAAGATTCTGCGGCAGCAGTGTTTAATGAACTAATAACATTTAAAAAAGTACCACATAAATATAAAATTCATGCAAATATAGAATTGGCCAAGAATGTTTTTAATGACTCGATTTCTTCAATTATTTTGGCGAGACTAGAAAAACTAATTCAAGACAGAGAGAATAGGTCTTATTTAGATCAGTTGTATTATCAAGTAGGTTCGTTGCATGAGAAAAACGATAGTATTTCTTTAGCGATAGCATATTACAATAAATCGATACAATCTAAAGGTGCCGAAGATAAACAGAAAAGTTATACGTATGAGAATCTTGGAAATTTGTATTTTAAGAATTCAGAATATAAATTTGCTAGTAGTTATTACGATAGTGTTTTAAGTGTTTCGGCAAACAACCTAAGCCTTCGTGTTAGGAGGGTTAAAAGAAAACATAAAAATTTAGCTTCTTTAATTAAATTTGAAGAGTTGGTTACTATAAACGATAGCATTGTAAAAATTGCAACAATGTCTAAAGGTGCCCAAGAAGCCTTCTTTCAAAAGTATATAGACAATTTAAAAAAGAAAGATGAAGAAGTTGCGCAGTTGCGGTTAAATCAAATTGCGTTTAGTGGAAGTTCTAGCAATTCTTTACAGTCTGTAAATAAAGGGAAATGGTATTTTTATAATTCACAATCTTTAGGTTTTGGGAAAACAGAATTTCAAAAAATTTGGGGCAATAGAAAAGTAGAAGACAATTGGCGTTGGTCTTCAAATGCAACTTTTAGTGCATCAGACAAAGACACTTTAACAACCGTTATAAAGGACACTCGTTACGATTTGTCAAGTTATTTAGATCAAATTCCTAAAGAAAAAGGGCAAATAGACACCTTAAAACTGAATAGAAACGAAGCACTTTACGAATTAGGTATTATCTATAAAGAGCAGTTTAAAAATAAGCAACTGGCAATTGAAAGGCTAGAAAGGGTTGTAACTTTAAATCCTAGAAAAAATTTAGTGTTACCAATTAATTGGCATTTATATCAGGTTCATAAAGATTTAGGAGAAATAGCTAAAGCCAATATTTACAAGAATATAATTCTTACAGAATATGCAAATACGCATTTTGCTCAAAGGATAAGAAACCCTGATAAGGAGATTGAAGAAGATGTAAAAATGAATGAAATAGAGGTAGTATACAAAGAGTTTTATTATTTATATAAGAAAGGCGCATATGAAGAAGTGGTAACAAGCGTAAATAAACTACTACCGTCAATTTCAAGCTCTAAATTAAAGCCTAAGTTTGAGCTTTTAAAAGCATATGCAATTGGGAAGCATTTAAGTAAAGAAACATATACAGAAGTATTAGAATTTATTTCAATTAATTACGGAAATACAGAAGAAGGTAAGAAGGCAAAGGAAATTTTAAACCAATTAAACAAATAGTGATGTTTAACAATAAAACGAATAATCAAGAATATAAATCAGGAAAACCTAGAACTATGGAAAGAAATGTAATTGCAAAAAACTCTACATTTGTAGGTGAAATATCTTCAGATGGCGATTTTCGAGTAGACGGTATTTTAGAGGGTACTTTAAAAACAAAAGGTAAAGTTATTATTGGTGTAGATGGTTTTATAAAAGGAACAATAGAGGCTACAAATGCAGAAATAGAGGGTAAGTTTTCTGGAGAACTTTCTATTGCTAATATTTTAACAATAAAAGCAGCCGCAAATATTTCTGGAGATATCGTTGTTGGTAAATTATCTATCGAGCCAGGAGCAACATTTAATGCCAGCTGCTTAATGAAAGGGGCTTTAAAAGAATTGAATAAAAGTAATGAAACAAAACAAGCCTCAGAAAAAACGGCCTAATAAAGCCATTCAACTTATAGGTATCACCGCGCAAATGGGTATAACAATATATTTATTTGTTAAGTTAGGAGAATGGTTAGATGCTGCCTATAACAACAATGAAAAAGGGTTTATCACTGTTACCACACTTGTCGGAGTAGCAGTGTCATTATATTTAGTCTTAAAACAAACCAATAAATTGAATCAATAAATAATTATGACTATTAGTATCTCTAAGTTTATTAAATTTTTAATCATTGTTTTAGGATTGGTGTTTTCTTTACATATATTAATTTTAAAATTGCTGAATTCCATAATGTTTGAAAATAAGATAATATTGGCTTATAGCGTGAATATAATTTTAGCAATTATAATATATTCCTTGTTTTGTAAGTTTAAGAAGATGTTTAAAAATCAGATAGGGTTTGTCTTTATCTTCGGTAGTTTTTTAAAATTTATTTTATTTTTCCTTTTATTTAATTCATCATACAAAGCAGATGGAGACATCTCTAAATTAGAATTTTTAGCTTTTTTCACACCCTATTCTCTTTGTTTGATTATTGAAATTTTTTCTATGTCTAAAGAGTTGAATAGAGATAATAATTTTGATAAAAAACACCCAGAGTAAAGTTGGAGAATAAAAATGAAAATAGTTTTTTGATTTTCAAATAAAACGCTACCTTTGCAGCGATTTTAGAGACACTTAATTATTTGTGTAATATGCGAAGAAATTTTTTAGTTAAAATACTTACAGTTTTATTGTTACTGGTTACAGTTTCGGCGTCCGCGCTTCAGGAGAAAAAACATGAAGAGTCGGGTAGTAAAAAAGAGAGAAAGCAAGAGATAAAGGAATTTATCAAACATCACTTAAAAGATTCTCATGATTTCGGTATTACTTCTTATACTGCTGATAATGGAAAAAAGAAACATGTAGGTTTTTCTTTACCTGTAATTTTGTGGGATGAAGGATTGCATGTTTTTTCATCTTCTAAATTTCATCATGAAACAACAGTTGCAGAAAACAAAGGAAATTACTATAAAATTTATCATGGATTAGTCTTTAAAACGGATAGTAAAGGAACAATTACTTATGATGAGAAGCATCATCCTACGAATGTAAAACCATTAGATTTATCGATTACTAAAAGTGTTGTAATGATTATTATTACTGCATTATTAATGTTCTTCTTATTTACTAATCTTGCAAAATCTTACGGCAAAAATGGAGGGATTGCAACAGGAGCTGGTAGATTTTTTGAGCCAATTATCTTGTATATTAGAGACGACATTGCTATCCCAAATATTGGAGAGAAAAATCATGGAAAATACATGAGCTTTTTATTGACAATCTTCTTCTTTATCTGGTTTCTAAATATTTTCGGATTAACACCTTTAGGAGTTAATGTAACAGGAAATATTGCAATTACATTTTCACTAGCATTATTAACATTTTTAATTACTACGTTTACAGCAAAGAAAGATTACTGGAAACATATTTTTTGGATGCCAGGAGTTCCTGTTCCAATGAAAATAGTATTAGCTCCAATAGAATTATTAGGGGTTATTATTAAACCATTCTCATTATTGATTCGTTTGTACGCAAATATGCAAGCAGGCCATATTGTATTAATGAGTTTAGTCGGCTTGATTTTTGTGTTTAAATCTTGGTTAGGAGGAACAATGTCTTTCTTCTTAGCTTTTTCAATCTCATTAATTGAGGTATTGGTCGCATTATTGCAAGCATACATATTTACAATGTTATCAGCTTTATATTTTGGCTTTGCCTCAGAAGAACATGAGCATGATGAAGCACATTAAAAAGAATTTTTAATTTTAAATATATATATATTATGGAAGGTTTAAATTTTATTGGAGCAGGTTTAGTTGTTATCGGTGTAGGTATCGGTATTGGTCAGATTGGTGGAAAAGCAATGGAAGCGATTGCTCGTCAGCCAGAAGCTTATGGTAAGATTCAAACAGCTATGCTAATTGCAGCAGCGCTAATTGAAGGTATTGGTTTCGCAGCATTATTTGCAGCATAATCATTCAAATTAACACTACTTGTAACGGTTGGTTACAAGTAGTGTTCTATTTAAAATTTAAGAATTTCTAAATAACAATGAAATTATGAAATTATTAGAAGAGTTTTCGTTTGGATTGTTTATAGTACAAACGGCCTTATTTATATTACTTTTTTTATTGCTGAAAAAATTTGCATGGAAACCAATTTTAAATGCAATTAATGAAAGAGAAGATGGTATTAAAAATGCTTTAGCATCTGCAGAAGAGGCAAGAAAAGAAATGCAAAACTTACAATCTGATAACGAAAGATTGATAAAAGAAGCAAGAGCAGAAAGAGACGAGATGATGAAAGACGCAAGAAATATTACAGATAATATGATTGCAGCAGCAAAAGATGATGCTAAAGAAGTTACTGCTACCTTAATAGAAAAAGCGCAAGCTTCTATTAATCAAGAGAAGCAAGCTGCATTGGCAGAAATTAAAAAAACCGTTGCAGAATTGTCTATTGGTATTGCAGAAACAGTAATTAAAAAAGAATTATCTAATAAGAAAGACCAACTAGATTTAGTTGAAGGAATCTTAAAAGATGTTACTTTAAACTAAGTATAAATGAAAGACGCAAGAGCAGCATTACGTTACGCCAAAGCAATCTTAAATCTTGCAAAAGATACGAAGTCTGAAACTGCAGTAAACGATGATATGTTATTTATATCTAACACCATTGCAGAGAATAAAGACTTAGCGGTAATGTTAAATAGCCCTATTGTGAAAGCAGTAGATAAAATGAATGTGTTAAACGC
>Ga0209197_1001336_pt1 | contig 15660 bp, 14 predicted proteins | sample COGITO_mtgs_1105_4_FD_184802 | JGI IMG/M metagenome (GOLD analysis project Ga0209197, IMG submission 184802) | Pelagic marine microbial communities from North Sea - COGITO_mtgs_110512 (SPAdes) (version 2) | ecosystem: Environmental > Aquatic > Marine > Epipelagic ... | reverse complement strand
AAGACATTATTTTATGGAAAAACTGCTTCATAATGATTGCGAAGTTACGAAATTTTAACAACTATTGATTTTGTTTAACAGAAGTTTAATCTTAACTCCAACTCATTCTCTGTAACCTAACCGCATTCAAAATTGCTAATAACGCAACACCTACATCTGCAAATACAGCTTCCCACATTGTTGCTAAACCACCTGCACCTAATATTAAAACAACTATTTTAACACCAAAAGCTAAAATGATATTCTGCCAAACAATTTTTCGAGTAGAACGACTAATTTTTATTGCTCTAACCACTTTTGAAGGTTGGTCTGTTTGAATTATGACATCTGCTGTTTCAATAGCGACATCACTTCCTAAACCACCCATTGCTATTCCTACATCACTTGCTGCTAAAACTGGCGCATCATTAATGCCATCGCCTATGAAAGCAATTTTATTTCCAGGATTTTGTTTTAAAAGTTCAACTTCATTTAATTTATCTTCTGGAAGCAAACCACCTTTAGCCTTTTCAATATTTAATTCTCTTGCTACTTGTTGGGTAATGGAATCCTTATCTCCAGAAAGCATCATTATATTATTAATACCAACTTTATGTAAGGCTGTAATTGTTTCTTTTGCATCGTCTTTTAATTCATCTGCAATAACAACATAACCTGCAAATTCGTTGTTTATAGATACTAATACTATAGATTCTACAATAGTTTCTGTTTCCTCTAAAACATTAATACTGTTGGCTATCATTAAGGCTTTATTACCAACTAAAACAGTCTTACCATTTACTATACCTTTTAAACCTTTACCTGCTATTTCAGTAACTTCGGAAGCTTCATAATCTTCGCCTTCATCTTTATATTCTAAAATAGCTTTAGCGATTGGATGTGTGGATTGTTCTTCCATAGCCATCAGGTACTTCATAAACTCTTTTTCATCCCAACCAATAGCTTTGATTACTTTGATTTTGAAAACTCCTTTGGTAACCGTTCCTGTCTTATCCATTACCAAGGTGTTTATTTTGGTCATTGCATCTAAAAACGAAGCGCCTTTAAATAAAATTCCGTTTTTTGAAGCTGCACCCAATCCTCCGAAATAACCCAAAGGAATAGAAATAACCAAGGCACAAGGACAAGAAATCACAAGAAAAATTAAAGCTCTGTATAACCAATCTCTAAAGACATAATCATCTACAAAAAAGTATGGTAGAAACGTAACACCTATTGCTAAAAACACAACTATTGGCGTGTAGATACGTGCAAATTTTCTAATGAATAATTCTGTTTTAGATTTTCTAGCTGTGGCGTTCTGTACCATATCCAAAATTCTTGCAATGGAACTGTCTTTAAATTCTTTGGTGGTTTCTATTTCAATTACACCGTCCAAATTAATGCTGCCTGCAAAAACTTTTTCACCTTTTGCAATCGTATCAGGTTTACTTTCTCCTGTTAATGCTGCTATGTTAAATGAGCCTTTTTCGGAAAGTAGAATACCATCTAAAGGGATTTTTTCTCCCAAACGAACTTGCACTTTTTCGCCAATTTCAACCGTTTCTGGACTCACAGACACATAATCATTGTTGCGATATACCAGAGCTTCATTTGGTCTTACATCAAGTAAGGCTTTTATATTTCCTTTTGCTCTGTTAACAGCTGCATTTTGAAATAATTCCCCAACTGCGTAAAACAACATTACTGCAACACCTTCAGGATATTCGCCAATAATAAACGCACCAATAGTAGCAATGGACATTAAAAAGAACTCTGTAAACACATCTCCTTTTTTAATACTTTCCCATCCTTCTTTTACTACAGGAAGACCTACTGGCAAATATGCTATACCATACCATACAATACGCAACCAATCTTTAAAAAATGCAACATCAAAATAATCTAAAGCAATGCCAATAATTAGCATTGTAAAACTTATGATTGCTGGAATATAGGCTTTAATTTGACTTGAATTGCCACTATGATCGTGACCATCATCCTGACTATGTTGCTCTTTTGAATTTGATTTTATATCTCTTAAATTTAATTTCTTTTTTTTCATATTTTCTTCGGACTAACAACAACTTTTGTTTTCTTGAATTGGTGGACAAGGAACTGTTCCATATGAACAATACACACAACAATCGCCTTCTTTTGGTTTGAGAACTTTTTGGCAATTGTCACATTCGTAGAAGAATTGACAAGCGTTTGTAGGCATTTCTTCTATTTTTTTATGTCCGCAGTTTGGGCAAGTGATTTCCGATTTTAATATAGTTTGCATTAATTTTCTTTTTTATGAGTTACTTTATAACCTGTTGATTTAATCGCATTCTCAATTTCCCTCTCACTGGTTTTAGTTTTGTCAAATTCAATAATTGCATTACCCTTTTTGTATGAGGAATTTGAGTTAACAATTCCGTTGAGTTTGTTTACTTCGTGATTTATGTGTTCTTCGCAACTCACACAAGTCATTCCACTGATTTTAAATTCAACTGTTTTAATATCAGATTTGTTAACTACGAGTATTTGCTTTTCTGTGTTTGGGTAAAACATTCCTGAATAATACGGGAAAGCCAACATCACTATTGCGAATACTGTTACAAATCCTAAAAAGGTTTTTGATTGAATAAATTTTGGTTTTTCATCCGTTTCACATTCGCCGCAGTCTATTTCTTTTTCTGGCTTCAATTTTTGATACCAAGCAAAAAGAAGAACTAATATGGTTAGTCCTATTAAATAAGGTCTGAATGGTTCTATCCAAGAAATTGTTGAAGCTACACCGCTTGTTCCTGCTATTAAAGCCAAAACAGGTGTTATACAACATAATGAAGCTGTAATTGCTGTAAGCAAACTTGTTAACGCTAATTTACTTTTCATAATTACTTAATTCTTTGATTACAAAAATGCAATTAAAAACAGTGCAATGGAAGTGCAATTATTGTCCACTACATTTATCGCAAATACCTTTTACAACCAAGTTTACATTTTCTGACACAAAACCATCTGGTACTTTTATTTGAGGTATTTTATGTTCTGTTAAGCAAACGGTTTCATTGCAATTATTACAATGGAAATGTAGATGCAAATCAGTTTCAATTTCGCAATTACATCCGTTTTCACACAGAGCATATTTAGTAATTCCTGTGCCATCGTCTATTTGATGCACTATCGCTTTTTCCTCAAATGTTTTAATAGTTCTGTACAATGTGGTTCTATCTGCTTTTTCAAAAGCATTTTCTATATCACTTAATGTTACTGCTATTTGTTTATTTGCAAGAAACTTATAAATCAATAAACGCATTGCCGTAACCCGTATATCTTTTGACTCTAAAAATTGTTCTATTGTTTGCATAATTAATGTTCGTGTTCTGTTTCGCCTTTTTTCATTTCAGCTATTAAATAATACGCATTATTATAAGCAAATTTTGTGGTTTTATCTTGTACTTCAGTAAATTGAACTGCTATCCAATTACCATCTTTTGCCCCTAATAGCACTTCTATAGGTATAAAACTCCAGTCTTCATTTTCTTTTTCCGCCGAAAACACGAAAAATCTATCGCCTTCTTTTACTATGGCACTTTCGGGCAACGCCATAGTTTTCGTATTTTCTGTTTGGATTTTTCCTTGAATATACATTCCAGGAATAAGAATCCCTTTTTTATTCTCAATTTCTGCGTGTACGTGTACCGCTTTAGGATTGTCTTCGAAAGTTTTACTTACCGAATAAATTTCAGCTGTTAATTCTTCATCTTGCATTGTTTGTACATTAAAGGTTACTTTTTGACCTTTCTTAACTTTATATACATCCTTTTCAAACACCATTAAATCAGCGTGAACGTGATGTGTATTTACTATTTCAAAGAGTTCGGTTTGAGGTTCAACATATTGTCCTGTTTTTACTTCTACCTTTTGCACATAGCCTTCAATAGGACTGCGTAGTGAAATACGTTGTGCAATACTACCATTGCGAACCGACGTTGCACTAATATTTAATAATTGTAATTGAGCTGCCATTCCTTGAACCATTGCCTTTGAGGCTTCATATTCTGCTTCAGCTTTTTGGTAATTTGCACCAGATCCTACACCTGCATCGTACAATTTTTGTTGACGCTCATAATTCTTCTTTAAAAAATTACTATCACTATAGGCATTTAAATAATTGGTTTGCATTTGAATAATATTTGGATGTGAAAGATATGCCACTACTTGACCTTTATTCACTTTATCCCCTTCAATCACTTCAATAGAAACTACATTAGCACCAATTACTGATGTTATGGCTGCCTCGTTTTGTGGTGGTACTTCTAAAGTTCCATTGGCTTCCACATAGCCACTCATATTGCGTGAAGCAATGGTGTCTATTTTCATTTTTAAGGCTTCAAACTGTTGTTGTGAAAGCATCACTTCTTCGCCTTCGCTATGGTCATCGTTTTCTTCAGTATTTTGTTCTTCGTTATGCGAATTGCCATTGTCTTCTTTGTGGCTTTCTTTATTTCCGCAAGCAGAAACAAAAATGGATAACATTATTATGGCTAAAAATTTATATAATCTATTTTTCATTTTCTTATTGATTAAAATATTGTAATTGAAATGTACTTTCTAAATAGTTTGCTAACGCTGTTTGTGCTTCCAGTTCTGATTGAATAGCTTCTTTTATAAGTTGTGTAAACGCTGTGTAATCAATCTCTCCTTCTCTATATGCAAACAAAGCACCTGTTTTCTGCTCTTTAATAAGCGGTAATACGTCATCTTTATAAAATAGCCAAGACGTTTTCCATTTTTGGTAATTTACTTTCGCTTGATTAAATTTAGATTGTACTTCCTTCTGTTTGTATAACATATTTACTGCTGCAATTTCCTTATTGAATTTTGCTGTTCTAATCTGTTTTTTTGTTGTACCAGATAAAAACGGTATGGAAATACCTGCTTGATAGGTGTAGAATCCAGAATTTCCATTTACTTTTTGCAAACCACCTTGAATATTGAACTTTGGTAAACTTTCGGCTTTAGCAGCTTTATAATTTGCTTCAGCTTCAGCTACTTGAAGTTGAGACATAGTATACAAAGGGTGTGCTTCTAAACTAAAGGAATCTACATTTATTTCGCTCTCTATATCAATTTCATCTGAAACTGTATAATATTCATCAGAAACTAACCATAGATTTAACTTTTGTAATGCAATAGCGTATTCACTTTCTGATTGCATAAATTTATTCTGAATTTGTAAGGCTTGATTTTTGGCAGCCGAATATTCTAACCGCGAAATAGCTTCTACTTCATAATTTAATGCAACTGCTTTTTCAAAATTGGCATAAATAGAATCTAACTCTTTGTATAAATTATACTTCCTTTTACTTTGTAAGGCATTTGCCCACGCCTTTTTAACTTCCAATTCTAAATCTAATTCTGAAAGCTGAAAGGCTTTTTGGGCTAACTGAATACGTTGCTCCTGTAATTTTCTCTTTGGGGAAACACCAAACACGTCTATATTTGATTGACCAACACCTATAGTTGTATAAATACCTGTGCCATTGTTAATTTCTTCGCCACCAGTAAAAATTTGAGTAGTACCAAAATCGAAAGCAGTTCCTTTTAATTGTTGTTGCTTATCAATTTCAAGCTGTCGTTGTTTTAGACTTGGATAGTTTTCTTTAGCCAATTTCACTGCTTCTTGCATTGAAATAAATGGTAACGAATCTTTTATTTGTTGTGCGTTACCTGTTATTGGCAACAAAAACATAAAAGCTACCATAGCAGTAACTGTTATTACTTTTTTGTCAGTTCTAAAATTGAATGATTTGTTTTCTACCCAATGATATAATATAGGTAAAACGAATAATGTTAATAATGTAGAGGTTAATAAACCACCAATTACAACAGTTGCTAAAGGTCGCTGAACTTCTGCACCAGCTGATGCTGAAATTGCCATAGGTAAAAAGCCTAAAACATCTGTAAAAGCTGTTAACATAATAGGTCTAATTCTTCGCTTTGTACCTTCTATTATTCTATCTTTTAGATTGGTTACTCCTTCTTCTTTTAATTCGTTAAGTCCACTAATCATTACTAATCCGTTTAAAACAGCAACACCAAACAGTACAATAAAACCAACACCTGCCGAAATACTAAAAGGCATATCTCGTAACCATAATGCTACAACACCACCAATGGTTGCCATTGGGATAGCGATGTAAATCATTAAGGTTTGTTGTAACGATTTTAGTGCAAAATATATCAGTATAAAAATGAGCAACAAGGCAATAGGTACAACCGTTTGTAAACGGTTACTGGCACGTTCTAAATTTTCAAAAGCACCACCATAACGAATAAAATAACCAGAAGGTAGTTCTAATTGTGCATCTAATTTAGTTTTAATTTCGCCTACCAACGATTTTACATCACGACCTCTTACATTAATACCTACATAAGTTCTTCTATTGGTGTTATCTCTACTTATTTGCATTGGACCTGCTTTGTAACTTACATCAGCTACTTCGCGAAGTGGAATTTGTGCACCAGAAGGTAAGTTGATAAACAAATTTTGCACATCTGTTATGTCTTTACGATTATGAGAACTTAACCTAACCACCAAATCAAATCGTTTTTCTCCTTCAAAAATAGTTCCTGCTATTCCTCCTGCAAAAGCTGATTGCACAATTTGATTTAACGTGTTTATTTGAAGTCCGTATTGTGCCAATTTACTTCTGTTATAAGTAATTGTCATTTGCGGTAAACCAGTTGTAGCTTCCGCTTTCATATCTCCAATACCATCAGTACCTGCAATAATTTTAGATATTTCTTCTGCTTTTTGAGACAATACATTTATATCTTCTCCATAAAGTTTAATAGCTATATCTTCTCTAACACCTTCAAGCAATTCGTTAAAACGCATTTCAATTGGTTGCGTAAACTCATAATTCACACCAGGAATTATTTCCACTGCTTCTTTCATTTTTTCGATGAGTTCATCTTTTGTCTCAACGGTTGTCCATTCACCTTTTGGTTTCAGTATTACAAATACATCTGCTAAATCCATTGGCATTGGATCGGTTGGAATTTCGGCAACACCAATTCGACTTACAATTTTTTCAACTTCTGGAAACTTTGCTTTTACAATTTGTTCAATTTTTGTGGTTGTTTCAATCGTTTCTGTAAGCGAGCTTCCGGGTTTTAAAATGGCGTGAAATGCAATGTCACCTTCATCGAGTTGTGGAATAAATTCGCCACCCATTCTTGTAAACATAAAAACTGCAATACCAAATAAAACAACAGAAACACCAATTATTAATTTTCCTTTCTTTAATGCTTTTTCTAATAGTGGCTGGTATTTACGTTCTACCCAATGCACGAATTTATCGCCATAAGATTTTTTGTCTGACTTTGGCACTCTTAAAATAAGTGCAGACATCATTGGAACGTAGGTTAAACAAAGTGCCATTGCACCAATCATTGCGAAAATAAAGGTCAATGCCATTGGTTTGAACATTTTTCCTTCAATACCTTCTAATGCCAGTATTGGCAGAAATACAATTAAAATAATCAGCTGACCGAAAAAGGCAGCATTCATCATTTTTTTTGAGGCATCTGCCGCAACACTATCACGTTCTTTAGATGTCAATTTCCTTTTCTTTAGGACTTGCGAAGCAATTAGAAAAACGGTGCTTTCTACAATAATCACAGCACCATCGACAATAATTCCAAAATCTATTGCTCCTAAACTCATTAGGTTAGCCCAAACATCAAAAACATTCATTAGTATAAATGCGAATAATAGAGATAATGGAATTGTTGAAGCTACTATTAAACCACCACGCCAATTACCTAATAAGAAAATAAGAACAAATATCACTATTAATGCCCCTTCAATTAGATTGGTAGCAACCGTTGAGGTCGTTTCTGCTATTAATTTGCTTCGGTCTAACAAAGGTTCTATAATGACTCCTTCTGGTAATGACTCTTCAATTTGAGCCATTCGCACTTTTACATTCTCAATAACATCGTTTGAATTAGCGCCTTTAAGCATCATAACCAAACCACCAACTACTTCGCCTTCTCCATCTTGGGTTAAAGCTCCATAACGAATAGCAGCACCAAATTGTACCGTAGCAATGTCGCCAACGGTAATTGGAATATTGTTAGTGTTTTTAACCGTAATCTTTTTAATATCCTCTAAACTACGTACCAAACCTTCGCCACGAATAAAATTGGCTTGATGGTTCTTTTCAATGTATGCTCCGCCAGTATTTTGATTGTTAGCTTCAAGAGCTTCAAAAACATCGGTAATTGTTAAACCAATAGCTTTTAATTCGTTTGGGTCTACAGCAACTTCGTATTGCTTAATTTTTCCACCTATGGCGTTTACCTCAACTACACCTTCTACCATAGCCATTTGACGCTGTACAATCCAATCTTGCATTGTTCGCAAATCAGTAACCGAATATTTGTCTTTATACTCTGGTTTTACTTTAAGTGTGTATTGATAAATTTCTCCTAATCCAGAAGAAATAGGACCCATAGTTGGCTCGCCAAAACCACTCGGAATTTGTTCTTTGACTTCGTTTAGTTTTTCGGCTACTAATTGTCTTGGTAGATATGTTCCCATATCATCGTCAAAAACTATAGTAACCACAGATAAACCAAAACGAGAAATGGAACGGATTTCCTTTACATCAGGCAGGTTGCTCATTGCAACTTCTACAGGGTAGGTTACAAATTGTTCAATATCCTCTGTACCTAAATTGGGGGCTTGCGTAATGACTTGAACTTGGTTATTGGTAATATCTGGAACAGCATCTATTGGTACTTGGGTCATACTCCAAATACCTGCTCCAACAATGGTAAGCGTTAGCAAACCAATAATGAATTTGTTATTGATTGAAAAATCAATGATTTTATTAATCATAGAAAATGTATTAATTCAGTTAAAACCTGCGGTACGAATAGGTGCAACGCTTTTATAGAGCAATGCTTACTTTGAGAAGCATCACGTTAGGATATAGCTATCCTTAAAAAAAAACTGAATTATACTTGAGGGGGTTGAAAAAGAGATTCCAGATATCTGGAAGTGAAGTTTACTTGATGTAAATTATATTGTTTTTTCTCTTCAAATTTTAGTCGATTGGTTAAAGCCAAATTATTGTTCGCAATAATTAATACCAAAGGGTGACAACATTGATTATGAGAATGGACTGGTGTATTCTCCTTATCTGGGTTATGATGATGCTCTACATTTTTAGCATCGCTGCCAATGTAATCTTCAACTACATATTCAAGGAAAGAGTCACCATAAACTTTATGGTCTTGATAATGGGTAATAACGTTTGAAATTTCTTTAATTGGACCACAAAAGTCCATATCTATGCTTATCCCTTGAAAAAAGAATAAAAAAGACATTGAAATGGAAACGAATATTTTCATATAATTTAGACAAATATACAAATTATTGAATGCAATGGTTGTGCAAAAGATAATGAGTTATTTTTTATAAAAACCAAAACGCAGCCTTTGCATCATCAGGTACATCAGTTTTAGGTTAAGTTATAAATGTAGATAAAGTGTAGTGTACAGCATATATTAATGACTGTAATTAAACTTACTGTTTTGATTAATAATATTTCTTGCGCAACCAAAATGAAACCCTAACCAATAGAATTAGAGCAGGAACTTCAACTAAAGGTCCAATTACACCTGCAAATGCTTGTCCTGAATTGAGTCCAAAAACTGCAATTGCAACTGCAATCGCTAATTCAAAATTATTTCCTGCTGCTGTAAATGCAACCGAAGCTGTTTTATCATATTCTGCACCTGTTGCTTTGGTAAAGAAAAAACCAATGATAAACATTAACGTAAAATAGATTAGTAGAGGAACTGAAATAATTAGAACATCCATAGGGATTTCAACGATTAATTCTCCCTTTAACGAGAACATAACCACAATTGTAAATAACAGCGCAATTAAAGTCATTGGTGAAATTGTTGGGATGAATTTCTTTGTGTACCATTCCTCCCCTTTCAATTGCACTAAAATTAGTCTGCTCAATATTCCCAGCACGAATGGAATCCCTAAATAAATTGCCACGCTTTCTGCAATTGTTCCAATGGAAATATCTACAATAGCACCATCAAAACCAAAATACGGTGGAAGAACCGTTATAAAAATCCAAGCATAAAAACTATATGCAAATACTTGAAATATACTATTTAACGCAACCAAACCTGCTCCATATTCGCTACTTCCTTCCGCAAGGTCGTTCCAAACCAAAACCATAGCGATACAACGTGCTAATCCTATCAAAATTAGTCCGACCATATATTCAGGATAATCACGTAAAAATGTAATTGCCAAAACAAACATTAAAACGGGACCAATTATCCAATTTAAAATAAGTGAAATAGAAAGAATTTTTGTGTTTCTGAAAACTTTTGGTAACAACGAATAATTAACCTTTGCCAAAGGTGGGTACATCATTAATATCAAACCGATTGCAATCGGAACATTTGTTGTTCCGCTACTAAATGAATTTATGATGTTTGGAAATGTTGGGATAAAATACCCAAGTCCAACTCCGATTGCCATTGCAACAAATATCCATAACGTTAGATTTTTGTCAAGAAAACTTAATTTTTTTTTATTTGATACCATTTTAGTTTTGTGTTTGGTTTTTAATAGAAAGAAACATAAAAATAAATCCTAAAACTCCTGAAATTACTGGGTATAACCAATTATTTTCTTGCTCTGTATCAAAGAGTTTGAATGTTACAATACAGATGATTCCCAATACTATCATAAGAGCGATATAGACTTTTCTTTTCATAATCTTATTTGATACTTATTTTTGAAAAAACATATTTCATTTCTGTTGCAATTTGCAGACTTCTTTCAATGTATTTTTCTACTTGTTGCGGTGTGTTGTCAAATGCTTTTGGGTCTTCAAAAGTTATTGGAATACGTTTTTCTGCACCTGGAACAAATGGACACGCTTCATTTGCTGAATCGCAAGTCATAATTGCTACAAATTCAGATTTCGGATTAAAATCATCATCTAACTTTTTAGAAAACCCAATAACTGGGTGCTCGTTTTCTGAATACTTTATTGTATATACCGAATTATTGGTGTCTGAAAGTTTAAAGATTTCGAAACCTTGCTTTTTTAAAGTTTCTGCTACCATTGGAAAAAGTGCTGTTGCCTCTGTTCCTCCAGAATAACAAAACACGTTTTTAATATTGAAGTAATTTGCCATTGTCTGTGCCCAAACTTGTGATAAATGACTTCTTCGTGAATTGTGAGTACAGATAAAGTTGATTCTAATTTCTTGTTGGTTTGAAACTTTAGATTGAATAAAATCGGTAAGAGGTTGTAAAACTGCTTTACGTTCGCTCGAAATAGTTTGAGGATTTAATTCTTTGATTACATTTTCTATTTCTGACAATAGGATTGGTTTTGTTGTTGTCATTTTTTATACTTTTCTTATTAGTTAATTACCATTTCTTAAATTTTCAGCAAAAGCATTTGGCAAGATGCTATTTTCTATTGCCAAAGCTGCTTTCTCAATATCATATTCGAATCTAATAAACTCTACATTCACCCCTTTTTCCTTTAAAAGAGTTGTATTATTATTAAATTCTAACACAGCATAACAACCTTCGGTATTGTTATCTTTTGGCTTGCCAACCGATCCAATATTAATGGCGTGTTTATACTTTAAAATACCATTTGAATTCGCATTTAAAACTTTATGAAATGGTTTATGTGTATGACCAAAACATAAAATTTCGACTTTCGAAGTTTCCATCATTTCAACTATTTCATCTTCAGGTCGTTCTTCAAAAATATATTCATTTATAGCATTAGGACTTCCGTGTACTAATAAAATTGTTATTGTTTCATTGTTAAATTTGAATTTTAACCGAATATGTGATGGTAGTGTTTGTAAAAATTGGCGATTTTTTTCTTTTAATAATTGATTCGTAAATTCTTTAGATATTGCTCCATTAGTTAAACCATTAACATCAATTTTTTTATGATTATGAATCATATTTCCAATAGCTTCATCGTGGTTTCCTGCAATAGTTGCAATGCTTCTTTTTCTAATTTCCTCAATAATTTCATTTGGCCAAATATTATAACCAACTAAATCACCTAAACAATACAATGCATCTATTTCTCTTTTTTCAATGTCTAAAAAAAAAGATTTTAAAGCAGGTAAATTTGCGTGAACATCACTAAATAATGCAATTCTCATATCTGATCTTTAGCAACAGTTTCCATCTGGTGAACAACAAGGCTCCTCATTTAGGGTTGATAGTTTTACTTTAGTTTTTTCTATTGGAATTCCGCACTTATCTTTTGCTAAACAGTCGGTTTGTTTGTTGGTTAACAAGAAATTTCTTCCATCAAAATCAAGTCCGAATTTTCCAATTGTATCTGCTTGATATTCTACTTCGATTTCTAAATCTTCTATTTTTAAAACCTTTTCTGAAAGTTCAATGATATTCAATAGCTTTTCGGGATGCAATCTATGGTCGTAGTCATTTGCATTCCAAAGTTGGAAGTTTACGACATCTTCCTTTCTTTCAGTTCCGCCACAATCGATAAAATGTTTTGTGATTTTACCAACTTCTGTAACGTGAAAGTGGTTTGGTACTAATTCTCCGTTTGGTAATTGAAAACCTATAGTTTCCAGTTCTTTTAATGCTGATTTTACTTCTGATAGTTTCATAACTCTATTTGTTTATTGCGATAATACGATTAATTGATTCAAATTTTTTTAACAGCAATCTTGTTTTTCTGTTAAGTCTTGATTTAAAAATTCGTTCATTACCGTTTTCATTGCTTTCCAATTTTCTGTGTGAATACAGTAACAAACACTTGTTCCCTCTACATTCCCTTTAATTAAACCTAAATGCTTTAGTTCTTTTAAATGTTGTGAGATTGTTGGTTGTGCTAATCCAATTTCATTTACCAAATCTCCGCAATAACAAGCGTCTATTTTAAAAAGTTGTTGTAAAATAGCCACTCTTGCAGGATGTCCAAAGACTTTTGCAAAAAGAGCAATTTCATTTTGTTGGTCGGTAAATATCTCGGTTTTTGCTAATCCCATTTTATATTTTATTAATTCATTGCAATATTACGATTAAAAGAAAACAAAGACAAGAAAAAGATACTATTTTTACAAAAACCACAATTTATTTTTTGCATCCTCTGGAACACCATTGTTAAAGCGTGGTGCTATTTGTGCCACCATTTCAGGGTATTTAATGGTGATTGGTACATTTTGTTGGCGTAATGATTTCCAATATAGCCTGCTGAATTGATAGACTTGAGTTAAAAGTTCTAATGCTACATTAGCATCTTCAAACGCATCGTCGTCTGGACTACTCATTTTAATTTTTATTGGAAATGGATAGCCATCTGTATCTGTATAGTATTGTGAATTTGGATAACGTGCATTATTAAATAACAAAAATTGGTTGCTGTCTATACGAATGTATGTACCACTCACTGGCATCAATTTATGATTCCAATTAAGGTCGTAAGCAATAATATCTTCAGATTCTGTTTTGTTGATGTTAAGAATATATAAAGGCACACCTAATTTTAATTGATGCATTCCTTCAATAATAGGCTGTAATTCTTCATATTTCATTTCTTTGTAAAAATGAATGACTACTTTATCTGCTTGAGCTACAGATGTAAAATCTCTAATGGCTTTTAAAATGCTTCCTGCTAATAATTTGGTTTGGTTTTGATTGAAATATTCAAAGTTTCTGAATAGACCGTTATTTTGAAAACTAAAAGCACTTGCTATGTAACGCCTGTTTTCGCCTTGATTGGTAAAGGCTCCTACTCCAATAACTAATTCTTTTTTATCGGTTACTGCTAACTTCCAAGGTGCGCCATCTAATTTAGCGTGTATTGCCAATGCCATATTTTGTAAGGAAAACTGAAAGTTGTATTGATTTTCAATATTTTCACTCATTTTATGATAATCCACTACTTGGGTAATAATACCTTCGTTTAAAAACAATTCCTTTATTTGAATATAAATTTCTCGGTCTTCGGGATCTGGTGTAAACTTATCGAATGGGCTTAAATAAAAAGCAGCATACTTTACATTGTCGTGGTCAAATTTTAGGTTTTCCAGCTTTTGGATGATGTCTGGTAAAGGGTCGTTTTCGTTTGTAAATTCAATAAAATGTTCTTTGGATGTTGATGCTTTTATGTTTACATAATCCTCTATTCCTTTAAAATATTTCTTTTGTGCTGTGACACCAAATTTTAAATTGTTATAAAAACTTTTTACAGCTTCTTTATGTGAGGTGTGGTATATAAAAAAGAATTTAATATTTGGACCTTTAGGACGTCTGTAAGGTGTAAACATATTCATAGCCAATTTAGGCACTAAATGCGTTTTTTTATTCCCATATTGGTCTTTACCAAATTCCAATAAACCTACTTCTGGATTGATGTGGTTAATACGATTACCTGATACTTTTATGTTTTCTGGAGTAACTACATCTACAGAATTATACAAGTCACGAGTAATGGTTCGAATGAAAGATTTAGAACCGTCTGTGTCATTTAAGATTTATAAACCCGAAAATATTAATAAACAAGAATGGGAGGAGTTTTTAAGACTTTATAATTTGTTATCTCTAATATAAATAATGTCAAAAAGTAGACTCTCCAAATCAACATTTATTCGTGGACTTCAATGTGAAAAGTCATTGTATCTCTATAAGCATCAATATAGATTAAAAGATCCTACACCTTCATCACTACAAGCGGTGTTCGACCAAGGAACCAATATTGGTTTATTGGCACAAGAACTATTTCCCAATGGTGCTGATGCGTCTCCTGAAAATCATTTTAAAATGTTTGAATCGGTGAGGAAAACACAGAAGTTTATTTCTCAAGGGGAGTCAATAATTTATGAAGCAACATTCCTGTACAACAACGTTCTTGCTGCATTAGATATATTGGTCAAAGATAATGATGGTTGGAAAGCGTACGAGGTAAAAAGTTCTACTAAGGTTTCGGAGACCTATATCAAGGATGCTGCCATACAATATCATACCATCACAAATTCTGGAGTTGATTTAAAAGACATATCGATTGTTCATATTAATAACCAATACACGAGAGAGGGAGAATTAGATATACATCAATTGTTTACCATTGAATCAGTGTACGATCAAGTTTTAGAGTTTCTCCCACGAATACCAAATGAAGTCAGAAGACTCAAAAATGTGATTGAGAGTTCTGAAATTCCAAATGTAGATATTGGTCCTCATTGTTCTGATCCTTACGATTGTGATTTTAAGGGAACCTGTTGGAAACACATTCCTGACTATTCAGTTTTTAATATTTCAAGACTAAACAAAGACAAGAAATTTGATTTATACAACCAGGGAGTAATCACATTAGATGATATTGATTTAAGTCAAACAGACCTGAATCCAAATCAATTGTTACAGGTTCAATCAGAAGTTAATGGGACCACTCATATTGATATTGAAGAGATAAGAAACTTCACAAATGGATTAATTTATCCTTTATACTTTTTAGATTTTGAAACAATTGGTCCCGCAGTTCCAAAATATAATGGTAGTAGACCATACCAACAATTAGTATTTCAGTATTCACTTCACATTCAAGAGACTTTAACCTCAGTAATAGA
>Ga0209197_1001321_pt1 | contig 15747 bp, 18 predicted proteins | sample COGITO_mtgs_1105_4_FD_184802 | JGI IMG/M metagenome (GOLD analysis project Ga0209197, IMG submission 184802) | Pelagic marine microbial communities from North Sea - COGITO_mtgs_110512 (SPAdes) (version 2) | ecosystem: Environmental > Aquatic > Marine > Epipelagic ... | reverse complement strand
TCGGTTTACCACCCAACCGACAGGGCTATGAATCATTACAGAAGCGAGCAAACCGATGTCTGAAGTTCGGTTTACCGCCCAACCGATGTCTGAAGTTCGGTTTACCGCCCAACCGACAGGGCTATGAATCTGGGACGATCTCCTCACGTGACGCTCGCCAGTTCGGTTTACCGCCCAACCGACAGGGCTATGAATCTGCTCACCTCAACTACACAGTGACCCATATGTTCGGTTTACCGCCCAACCGACAGGGCTATGAATCTCAATGCCCGTGCTCTGCAATTCACATGGAGTTCGGTTTACCGCCCAACCGACAGGGCTATGAATCCCGTTTCTTTTAAAGCTTTGATTCTAAAGCAATTTTTAAGCATATTGCCGCAGAATTTTCGTCTTGATCATGCCATTTTCCACAGGAGTCGCACACAAAAATTAAATCTTTGGGCCGCTCGCCGTGGACGTGCCCACACGCAGAGCATGTGGTCGTTGTATGGGCTGGGGCAACGTTTACCAGCTCACGCTGTTCTCGCAATGCGGCCATTTTGATTGCTTGCCGTAACTCAGATGGTGAAGCCATGAAACGATTCGCCCGTGCATGCTTGTTCAGTTCGGTTTCCTTTCCATCGTCGTCCACCAGTTTTGCTAATTTATGAAAATCGGTGTCCTTGATTGCGATCAGGCCGCATTCTCGAACCAGTCGTGCAGCTACGTTGCGGTACAGATGCTTGCGATGGTCGGCGGCTTTTCTTCTTGCGCCAAACGCTGCTACGTTGAGTCTGTGAGCGCGCCTGGCCCACGCCTGCATCTGCTCGTCTGCTTCTGGGCCGAGCACTGGGTTTGCTGCATGGGCGCGCGTGATGGCCTCCATCAGCGATGGGTATGGCCTGTGCGCACGTTTGGCTTTGCCCACCAGTACGCGCAGCCATTCGTCCTCGGACAGCGTGGCCAGGATGTCATCCGTAAAAAGCGATGCTGTGCGCACCCAAAATTCGTTTGCAGCCACGTCCAATTCGCTTCTCAGCCGGGTGGATCGTTCAAATCTGGCAAGCAGCTCTGGCGGCAGCGTGATGTGTTGCTTTGTTCCGTCCTTGTTTGCAATGGTCGCCACGCGTAGGCCGGTACCCCTTGCCGATGGTTCCGACTTGCCCTGACTCAGCATTCACGATTTGCATCTTGAATCCTTTGCCATCAGCAATGTCTCGTTCCTGCTTTGCCTTGAGGTATCCCATTTCAGACCGGCGAGGGTCGTCTTCGGGAATTTGCTCCATCACATCCCCGAGCTTCACAGCTTGTGGGGCTGGGCGTTCAATGGCGTCCATTGAGAACTCCATGCCACGGGTGACGGCCGTCATGCACATTCGCTTGCGCGACTCGATGGTGTTCCAGTCACGGCTGTCCATCATCGTTTCATGCACAACGTAGCCCAAATCACGCAGCTGGTGCCGAATGATCCACATGGAAGACGATGAGGCGTACGGCGGCACGTTTTCCAGGACAACTATCGCTGGGTTGACCCTTGCGACGATTGCCAGAAACGCGACGACCAGATGACCCACGTCCTCATGTGCTTCCGCGCATTCCGTGCCAGCTTTGGCCCGACCAGCAACTGACGCGCCGTTGCAAGGGATACCGCCTTCCAGCAGGTCCACTTGCGGTAGGCACGCCATGAACTGATGATCGAACGCCAGCTCTTGCATAGGCGCTGAAAGCATGATTGTTTGCTCGTCCCAAGAAGGGTTGTGCTCACTCGCGTGCTCCAGCAACTCTTCACGGATGTCGTTGGCAAAAACCAGCTTGGATGAGACATTGCCCAAGTTCAGACCATCATGGATGGCTTTACTCAGGATGCCGCCACCGTGCGAGACGCTTCCGACCGACAACGGCAAGCCGGCGTCGATCTTTTGGCGAATGCGCTCAAGTCGGGTTTTGATTCGTGCTTCGGTCGCCGAGGGTGCGATGCAAATGCCACCCTTGATGGCCCAGACGCGAACTTCCTTGAGGCCTTCAAACATGTCCAGCACTTCCGCGCTGTTGATGTCGATGACCGGGATGCTCTTGTCGTTCTTGAACTTTTGGGAGACCTTACGGTTGCCCTCATCGTCCAATTTCAGTACCAGGCGGGTCTTCTCGCGCTCAACAAGCACCCGAAAGCGTTTGTGGGGCTCGAATCCGGCTGTTGCAGCCACACGGCCTTCCAGCCAGATGCGCGGTACGCCCCTGTTGGAGCCGATGCTGCGAATTACATATGAGGTCGTATCTGTCATGGGATTGCTCCAAAAGACAGAAACGCCCAACCCCCTGCAGGGAGCGGCGTCCCTGTGTGGGTTGAAAAGAAAGGTTGGCATGAAGCCAAGATTGCCGAGGCAATTGGTCAAATTTTACGGGGCTTCTTGGCGCCTGGAAAGGCCCTATCGTTCCAAGTGGTTGGCAAAGCACCAAAAAAAATGCCCAGCCATCATCGATGGGCTGGGCACTTTGTTGAAGGCAGTCAATGCCGCGATTGCAAATGGTCAGGTAGTCTGCTTTTCAGTGACTACCTCACGCGAGCCCTGATCTAGTCCAGTCGCAATTTGCTCACGCAGAAGTGGCCAGGATACTAAATAGCCGCCCATGGCAAAACCGTTGGCCATGCCCGCTACGGACACCCCCATTTCGAGAAAGTCCGTAACTTGCAATCGAAGACTCGAAAACTCCTGCTCACGTGGATCGGAGAACTCGAATCGTTGACACTCATCACCAAAGTCTGCGCGTGTCCCATCGATTTCCATATCGGCCGCATCGCCCATGTAGAGCAATCGATCCGCTTCTGGGGCGAAAAACCCAGGCACTGCTGCCAATGAATTTTCCCCGGTAAAACACACTTTGCTCAGCCATGCCACATCAGCAGCAGGTAGTTGGACGAATGCGCCCTGATTGGAGATAACCCCGTCTTGGATCAGGTTCGCCACTTGTCCAACCTTTTGCAAGGTGTTTTCCGTGACACGAACGAGTCCTGCAACAGGCAGGTTTTCGCCATAGGCATCATCTCCCCATGACAGCTCGGCCAGCAAAAAGATTGCCGGCTCCATCCGTGGGGCTTCCAGTTTGCTTTTCGGAGCTTGTTGGGTTTGATTTGACATTTCCGTTTCCTTGAAAAGAAGACGGACACCGACCCCATTGGGCGCGTGCCCGTCAGGGTTGATGAATGAAAGAAGCCCCGTATGGGGCTAGATCAAGGCTTTAGCCCATTGCGGCAACTGTTCGCTAGGAACATGCGCAACGAGGCCGTTTTCCTTGGTCATTGAAAGAACCAGGACAGGTTCATTGATGGCACTGTTATCGAAAAACCATGCCTGGTCAAAAAGCTCTAGTGCCCTGGGAAGGAATTGGTGAGCTTTGTGATAGCGGGAAATGATTTTCTCAGTGTCTACGGAGTGACCACCCATACGTACGCGCTGAGATACGCGGCCAATATTGATAGCAGGGTCCGAAGTCGTCACGAAAATCAGGCTCATCAGATATCCACGCTCGTGCGCGGCTTCGAAAAACCTGATCCATCGCGAATGATCCGACATAACCGTTTCGGTTGTGAAGGAAGCCCCCTGATTGAGCAGCTCCCAACGCATCTCTTCGGCGGCTTTCGCTGCCTGGATCTGCATCTCGGTCGTTGCTGTCAACTTGCCGCCCACTTGTGCCAGCCGCTCTGCGATCTGATCTGCATTGACGAGAATGCCTAAGCGATTCTCAGTCAAGAGCCGATTGGTCAGTGTCGTTTTACCGGACCCATTGGGACCGGCAAAGACCGTGAGTGTGGGGGGGTGGGTGTTGCGCTGCTTACGCTGCGCAGACATGACGCATCCCAGAGCCAGGTGTCTTGCTGATCTTTGGGTCGGTCGATTTAAGCGTTTGCACGCGGCCTTCGACCAATCCAGTCAGCGAATTTCCAGCTTGGATGTTCGCGGCCACGGCATCATCCACAGCCCGCTTGGCAAAACTTGCCAGTTGGGCGGTGTTCATCCCAAGGACGGTGGGTGTTGCGCGGCTCATGTATGTCAGGGTATTGGATTTCGGCTTGACGGTCAAGCTTTGGCCCAAGTGACTTTTCTGGTTCACCAGATCCGCAGATGTGGGTGCGCCGGTATCTGGCGGGGAATAAATCAACATAGCTTATCTCCTAAGAAAAGAAGACAAGCGCCAGCCCCTGGGGCTATGAGCGCCCGTCAGGGGTGATTTAAAAAGGTTGGCATGAAGCCAAGATTGCCGAAGCAATGTGTTGGATTGTACGAATCTTCGTAGAACTAGGAAAGGCCTTATCGCGCCCGTCGCTCTGGTCTTTCCCCCGCTGTCAGTTCTTCGGCCTGCTCTGGTGTGAGGGTTGTGGGTATGCTCATATTGCTTTCAATATTTACCAGTCACGCCCAGGTGGCCTGATTCAATATCATTTGCAATTTGCTCACATGCACGCATTCGTCCATACGCGACAGCGCGGTTGATTATGATCTGCATCCGCGTATCTGCACCTTTTGGCAGAAGTTGTGACGTACCATTGTTGCGGTCAAACTTCTCTTTTGCCTGAATGGCATCCGCCGATGCCTGAATTTCTGCAATTGCAGCTGATTTGGTGAATCTACTCATGATGCTTTCCTATGTTGCTAAAACACAGATCGAAATGATCCAGTTTATCTATTTCGCGCTCAAAAACGCATTTGGCCTGTCCATTCGATAATGCTAAAGGAAAAACTCAAGCTGGCAATAGCGGGCTGGATTTAACAATAGCCGCCTTTTTCTGGTGCGCTTCGCGGCTAGGTTCTACGAGTTTTCGCTTGCGTGCGGCATCCATTAATGCGCGACTTACAACGGCTTTGTTGGTGTCCCCGTATCCATGTGCTTTGAGCGCCTCAAGCATCTGTGTTGGTAGCGCATCCAGGTCCACCAAAAGTCGCTTGCCTTTTGATGCCTCAAGCCGATCAAGGTGTCTCTTCGCGCGCTCTGTGCTTGTGGCAAGGCCGGCTGGGGGGTTGGTTTTTTTCTTAGCCATGGGCGTGCCTGGTGCACTGGGGTTCAATGGTTTTGCTGGCATGACTTTTGACTTCCTTATTAACCAATCGCAATGGCTGCAGTGTCCGTTGCGCGAGCTTGACGGCGTTTATATACACGGTAAGCTTACCTCATCTCAACCATGAAATGAAGAGGCGACCATGCTGACGTACGCGATGCTCCTGCAGATATTGATCGAGGCGGAAGCGCGCATGGGAAATGAAGCCCTGCCGCAGGATGTGCGTGATCGCTCTTCCGAAACGGCCAGCCTTTGCGAACAGCGCATGGCGCAGGAAGGCCTGTCGCGAGCGCAGCTTGAAGAAGCTGCCCGCGCCGATGCCTGAAGCACAGCAATCTCAACACATCCTGTGGAAACGCTCCATGAAGATCGATAACATTCAGACCGGCCATATTTATCACGATGGCAAGCAAGGCCTTCGTGAGGTAGTTGGTGTGGACAAGGCGGATGGAACCGTTCGGTATCGACTGCTCGCCGCAAAGGTCGAGCGCGAGTTTCTGCCTGGCGGGCAATCTCGAACCGTGATCGGACGTGAAAGCGTGGTCACTCTCGCGGCTTTCGCGGCATGGGCCAAGGCTGAATACACCGCAGATGAAGGGAATCGTTTTCTCCTTTGCCTGCAGGCTGGCAAGGTCAAGTTGAGCCCCGCTGAGCACGGCTACATAGTTGGCTTGTTGGCCGATGATCCACAGGGTCGCCCGCACCGCGCCGGCACAGTGGTGGCCTACGACAGCACAGATGGACGCGCCGTGTCGGGCCTGGAAAAGAAGGGGCTTCTCCGGCGCGTGGGAGATGGCAAGGTCGAGGTGTTGCCTTTGGGCGCCGCACGCCTTCAATGCTTGGTCTGCATTTGAGAAACAACATTTAAATAGCATGCGCACCCTGCCGGAATTTGCTTCGGTCCTCAAGGACGCTCAGAAGGAGCGCCGCTTGAGCGACATAGAGCTTGCGGCCAGAACCGGGCTCTCACCGCAAGGCGTGCGGCTCGCGCTTTCTGGAAAGTCCGCACCAAGGCTGACCAATGCCATGGCCCTAGCCCAAGAGCTTGACCTGGAACTCGTCTTGCTCCCGCGCGAGGCCGCGCAATCTCTCGCCCAGCACCAGCCAGACGCACGCACGGTGCTTTCCGACGTGGAGTTGTTGCTGCAATCGACGGGGGGGCACTGACTCCCGAGCAAATATGCAAGACGCAGGCGCATTCATTCCCTATGCAGCGACTGCAACAGCTATGGTCGGCCTGCATGGAGGTGCTGAGGGGTGGCTAAACCAACTGCGGGTCATCGGCGGGGCTGCGAATCTTAGGGCCTAAGATTCAACGGAGCCTGTTGACGCGCTCTGAAATTTGGCGGTCGATTTTGGGCAATCCTAGGGCCTAGGATTCCAGCATCCATCCGTCCAGGCTTGCCGTGAACCAGTACCGGCCCTTGCCCGTACAAGCGTGGCCATCGCGCTCGGCCACTCTACGGGCCTGGCGGATTGCGTCCGCCTTGCCCTTGGCGGCGAATGGGCCCAACAAGATCCCATCGACCTCATCCCATGCAGGGTAAGCAAATCTCATGGTCACTTGCCAGCTCTGGGGCTGGCCAGCGGCTTCCTTCGGGGCCGTTGCCGGGGCTTGCGATGCTGAAGGCTTCAGTCCCAAAGCCCCTTGAACCTCGGCCAGCGTGCCAATGGTTTCCGGTTTGTCCAGGCCATCGGCGAAGGCGTAGAAACGCCCGCTGCTGAGCATTCCAATGCGAGGATCAAGCGGTGGCAGGTGCGGCATTGGTCTATCCCGCCTCTTCAAATCTTCTGCCGCCATGCGGCGATTGCTTCGTCCTCGGTGCGCGCCGACACTTCTCCGAGTGCGTCACGGTTGCCCAAATACCGTTTGTTCGCAGCCTTGTTGCCCTCCCATGCGAAAAGCTTGCCGGTGTAGTTGCTGAAAATAATCGTTAACGTCTTCATATATATTCCTGGCTCGATTCATATTGGTGAATAAGATAATAATAGCGCATATTACAATGTTGTCAAATTCTAATGAGGTGAAGTTCTTTGGTGAATTTGACAAATGATTCCTTTGTTTAACAATAGGAAATCTATTAGAAAACGCATCTCCAATGAATCGCACCATTCTCATTGAGCCGTCTCAGAAAGAGATTTTTATTTCGCGATTGAAAAAGCTCAACAATAAAGCGAATGGCTTCGGTCTTCCAGAAATCAAGGTTTTGAGCACGCGCGAGGTGATCTACGAACGCAAGTTCAAAATTGAAGGCAGAAATCACGACATCATTCATTCAAGCCTTGTCCCGGTGAAACCCGGCATCGAGGCCAAAGAGCCCATCATTCTTCAGGAAATCTCCCTGGAGTTTCCCATTGTCAAACTCGGTGACTGGCAGGTCGTTGGCAAGCTGGATGCGCACGAGAGTGGAAATCTGGCCTATGCATTGACCGATGGTGCCGATGACAACGCCGCGTTGCAGCGCTATGCCGGTGCGTCGATTTGCTGTGAGCATTGCAACATGAAGCGCAAGCGCATCAGCAGCTTTGTGCTGCGAGATGGCGCCAGCGGGCAGTACAAAGAGGTGGGCAGTTCATGCCTTGAAGACTTCACCGGGATAGATCCCGCTGCAGCCCTTTTCCTTGCCAAGATGCACGAGTCGGTGCGCGTTGCGGAGGGTGAGCTGGATGAGTTTTCGAAGTCGGGGCGCAGCAATGCCGTTTCGACCCGCTACTTTCTTGCTGTAGTGAATGCGATCACGCAGACCACTGGCTTTGTGTCGAACGCTAAAGCAGGATCGGGCTCGCTGGCCCCTACTTGGGATGAAGCGCTTGCATTCATTCTCAGCAAGGACCGAAGTGCAATGGATCTGGAGCCCCACCTGGAGCATGCCGACCGCATACGCGAGTGGTTTGCCACCAAGGACGGGCCGGGGCTCACCAGCTTCGCGCGCAATGTCAAGCTCCTCCTCGGTGCCGATGCGTTGGCCATCAAGCGCCAGCACCTTGCCATTGCGGCCGCTGCCGTCCCATCCTATTGGCGGGAAATGGAGGGCGCCAATCGTTCTGCAGCCCCAGCCAAGCCCCCCAGCCGGCATGTGGGCACCGTGGGCCAGAAGATGAATGCCGACTTGTGCATCGAGCGCGCAATCCCCGTCGATAGCAGGTTTGGTGTCGTGGACATCGTGTTGCTCAGCGATTCGGATGGCAACAAGCTTGTGTGGAAAACCAGCGCCCTTCCCTACTCCATTCGTCAGCGCGTCATGGATGGCGAGAAGGTTGAAATCAAAGCCTCATTCAAGGTCAAGGCACACGATGAATACAAAGAGACGATGCAAACGTCGGTAACGCACCTCAAAATCCTTGACGAAGGAAAGTAGACGTCAACATTGCCGCAATGCTCATTGAGCCAGGAGACCTGGTGCCGTCCTCGGTGGGCCGTGGCAAGGCCGCTGCCTCTTCTGAACGGTGATGATTTCAAAGTCCGCGATTCAGCCGGCAGCTATAAAGCCATCAGATTTACCCACACACGATTCTCAAAATGCCCCATCAACTTCGCCGCATCATCGCCATCAACATCCGAAACGCGAGCGATGGCAATCCATCAGGACGGATATCTGAGCTGGACCCTCGCGGTGGTGTGTTGGCAGTCGGTGACAACGGGGTGGGTAAAACGACCTTTTTGCGTCTGATCCCTTTGTTCTATGGTGCGACTCCATCCCAGGTGCTCAAGGGTTCCGGTCGCACATCGATGATCAAGCACACGTTGCCTGATCCCAGCAGCGCTGTGGCCTACGAGTACGAGCGCGAGAGCGAGGGGCACCTGCGCACAGTGGTGATGTACGCCAAGGAGGGAGAGGATGTCCCTGAGTTTCACATCATCAACGGCGGATTCGATGAGTCGTACTTTTATGACGACACCAACCAGTTTGTGACGCGCAAGGAGTTTCTCATTCGCACGCGGGCGCGAAACGTCCATGTGACCCGGTTGTTGCAGCTCAACGAATACCGCAGCGTCATCCTGAACGAACGGTTGAGCACCAAGAGCGCCCAGGAGCTTATGGGCTTGGCTCGCGAGCATTCTCTTGGCCCCCGTCCCCTGCGAAACCTGAATCAGATTTCAGCGGCGATGGCGAACGAGAAGATCAATTTCCGAGATCTCCAGAACATTGTTTTGGAGCGCGTTGCTGAAGATCAGGCAACTGAAACGAAGCGGCAGAATGTCCGCGAACTCAAGCAGCGAAAAGAGGATGTAAACGCCTGGCTTGAGCGCCGTGGCCATATGGCCGAGATCCTCAAGAGAAAACCGGACGCCGAGCGCATGAAAGAGCGCGTGAACCGCATCAAGGGGTTGCACCTGGAGCTGTGCTCTTTGCATGTGGCCGTCAAGGCGGCGTTGACCCAGGCCAAGGCAGACCATACCCGGCTGACGGGAGAGCGTGAGCAGCAGGCGAAGTCTTTTGACGATGAGGTAGCGGCGCTGGGGACCGCTCTTGTGCAAGCGGAGGCTGTCAAATCTGCCGCGTTTGGCGACTGGTCGAACCTCAATGCCGAGGTCAAGCGGGTGGTGAATCGGCAAAATCACTTTGACCTGATCGACGCCCGCGCTCTTGCAGATCGGCAATCCCGCGAGGAGTCTTTGAAGCAGCGGGCAGCGGACAAGGAGCGCGAGCTGGATGGGCTGACGGCGGCGGTGGGCTCTCTCAAGGCCACCCACGACGAGCGAATGCTTGGCATTGAACGCTCTGCCCAGAATCAGAAGACAGAAATCTCAGAGCGCATGGTGGCGATCAAGGAGAACCGGGCTACCAAGGCCGTGCAGTTGGGTAATTCCAAGGATGATGCCCTGCTGGCCCTTCACGAACCCCCACGGCTTGCCGAAATTGCCAGCGAACGCAATGTCATGGCCAAGCGTGAGGGGGAGATCAGCCAAAGCATTCGCAACCCGGTGGCCACGGCGCGAACGATGGAGGATCTGGAGGTGGCCCGTGCTGCGGTTGAGCAGTGCCTGCTGGGGCGCGACGAGGCGAGGGACAAGGCGGGGGTGTGCGAAAGAGCAGTGGATGCGGCTCGGGGGGAGTCGGATGAGTCGGTACGGACGACGGATGCCCTTGACCTGTCATTGCAGGAGGTGCGCCGAAGTATTGACGCTCACACGGCCAAGCTGACGCCTGAACCCGGTTCCCTGCTGGCCTTCATCCGCGAGAGCGACGATCCGGTGTGGGTCCACGCCAGCAAGCTCATTGACGAAAACCTGATTCATCGTACCGACCTGTCGCCGGCTGTGTTGGATCTTGCTCCTGATGCGGTGGGCGATGAGGGGGATGGCTCGGTGGTGATCGGCCATGCAAGCCTTCAGACAGTGGAGGTGGACACCCCGGCGTGGTTCTCCATGGAGCATGTTCGGGCTCAATTCGATGAGGCCAATGCCACTGCGGTCAAGATCAACGAGAAGCTGACGAAGGCCCAGGCCCAGGCTGTACGTTCAGTGGATCGGCTTCGGCAGGCGGAGAGTGACCACGCCCAGGCCAATGCGCTTTTGACGTTCGCAGTGTTGGGGCTCAAGGCCGCGAACGATGACAAGGAGCGGCTGGATCGACTCGTGAAGGAGGAGCGGCAGGCCGCAGTCGGGGAAGCCAAGGAGGCCCTGCAGCAGTTGCGCACCGCAGTGGCCACCCTTTCCGATGAAGAAAAGGGAATCCGCGATGGGCTTGCCGGTGAACGACAGGCCATCCTGAGCGAATTCAAGCGCCAGACGGATGCGCTTGATGCGGAGGCCAAGCGCCAGACGGATGCGCTGACTGGCGAGCTTCATGAGGTGGAAAGCCGCAGGTTGATGGATCTGGCCAACCAGCTTCAGGACTTCGAACGCAGGCTCAAGGGGGAGGGCTTGGACCCCGAGCGCGTGAATGCGGTACAGGGGGAGATCACCGCACTGCGCGATCAGCTGTCGTCCATTGCCGCGAATCGTCATGAGGTCGAGGCCTGGAAACTCTTTTGTGACAAGGAGCTGCCCTACCTGGAGAGCAACCAGCGGGAGTTGATTCGACTGCAAGAGCTGTCCCTTGACGCCTCCAAGCGCCATGGCGACCTAGCAACCCAGCGCGATGCGCTAGTTTCGCGGGCCAAGATCGAACTGGACGACACGGATGCACGCCTGAAGGCCCTCCGAGATAACACTGATCGCTTGAATGAGTTGATGGATCAAAAGCTCAAGGACTTTCTGGATTTCGTGCCCAGCAACGCGTACACAGGGCGTCCGCTGTCCGAGATCGAGCAGATCATCAACACCCGGCGCAAGGCTTTGCGGGATGAGGACGATAAATTGCATGGCGAAATAAAGTCGCTGAGCAACGACTTCGAGAAGCGTGAAGGTGGGCCGCATGATTGGCTCAAGCTCAAGCGGCAAGAGCTGCCAGACAAGCAGACCCGGCTTGAACATGAGTACCGTTGCCTAGAGGCTCGACAACTGTGCGACTGGTTCGAACGCACGGAGTGCGGCAGCTACATCGACCAGCTCAGCAGTGAAATGGCTGGGTTTTTCGAGAATGCCAGCGTGTTTGTCAGCCGCCTCGATACCTTCGACCGACTTGTGCAAGCCTTCAACAGCGAGCTGGGCAGGGCGCTTGCGAGCGCCAAACACTTTGAGCGGTTCAAGGACTTGGGGGTGCGTGTCACATCCAGCGTTGGCCAGCAAGCATTTCTGAAGGTGTTGCGCCAGATGAAGGACCGTAGCGGTGGGGTCTCGCTCATGGGCCGATCCTATTCACGCGTGGGTCTGGATCTGCCAAACGATGAAGATGCGGCCCTGGTGCGTGAGTACCGGGAAATCCTTCAGGGCGACGGCGGAGTGCTCGTCAACCTCAGCGATCAGGTGCGCCTGGAATGCAGCCTCTATGAGAACGGAAAACGCCGCACGATCACGAACGAGGAGGAGTTCCGGGCCATTTCGTCCAATGGCAATTCAGCCCTCATCACGGCCATGTTCCTGATGGGGTTTGTGCAAATGATCCGGGGCCATTCGCCCGTACGCCTGGTGTGGGTCACTGATGAGCTGGGCCGCTTCGACTCCGGCAATGTTGGGGCCTTTCTCAAGACACTGGCGCTCAACGACATCGATGTCATCTGTGCGAGTCCAAGCGTAGATCCTGCGCTGGCACGGCATTTCCCGCGCCTGAGCATATTCGAGAGCACGGGAGCCATTTTCACGACCGAAAACCATGAACAGGAGGTGCTCGATGAAATCGCTTAAATCGGCACTCAAGCTGCTCGCGAAGGGCGAATTCATTTGCCCGGTGCGCCATGAGGCAGAGTATGCAGCCCTGGAGTCCCAAGACGGGCACCAGCAGGCCCAAGAGTGGCTGCAGGCCGTTGGCTACCGCCTTGCGCGGCTGCACGACGAAGGAGCGTTTTTCATGGCCTCCGACGAATCGCCGACAACTGAAACTCGGGCCCGAATCCGCGATGAGCTGAAATCGGTTCGCCATCGCCTGGAGCCCTACGTCGGTTTTTTGGAAACCTTGCGGCAAGCTCAGGGAAGTGACCCGCAGCTGCACGCGGGGGATGTGATCTGGCTCACCAACATCAGCGAGGCGGTGCGCAATTCCTCGCTGCTGGAGCGCCGTCTTGCGGACATGCGTGAGTTGGCCGATGGCCGGGTGTCCGATGGTGGTGCCACTGTGCACCGGGTTCAGCGCATGTTCAAGCTGCTGGAGGATGACGGCTATCTGAAGCTGACCAACGAGGTGAGCAAGGGCTACACGTTCACCGGCAAGGTGGACTACCTGTACCAGCTGATCGCCTTCATTGCGGAGAACACGGCGCATCTGTCGGATGAACAGGTGGTGGACCAGATCGACCCTCAGGCCCGCCTGGACACGCCCGAGGCCTCGCCCGAGGACGCCGCATGACATCCCCCATCAAGGATGTCCTCAAGACGCTCTACCAGCAGGCGGAGGTCATTGAGCAGACCCGCCGCGACGGGATTGTGGTGTCGGGCCAGGACGCGAGTGAGGCGGCTATCGCTGCACTGCGGCAGGCCAATGCCCTTCGTCCAGCCGGCGAAGATGGCTTTCGGCTTCACCCGAAACTGCGGGACTTCCTGAACGACCATTTGCAGCTCTTCCCGGCCTACCAGACCCTGGCAGAGATAGGGACCAGAATCAGCCAGGCACGCCAGCTCTGGAACGATGTAGACGATTTATACCGGGCCAAGGACATGGGCGCAGTCGATAAGATCGTGGAAACCATCGAGTCCACCGTGTTCGATATCGCCGACAGCGTGGACCGCAATCTGCTGTACCTGCAGACTCTGTTATCGACCCGCTACGGGAACGTGCGCACGCTGGAGGCCAAGAAGTCGCAGAACAACTTCTACCAGCACGAAACCAAAATCCTTGCGCTGGATATGGCACGCATGGCCGGCGTGTTCGAGCGCATTGAGCAAGATGCCACGGTGCGCGGGATGCTGGATCTGGCCAAGTTCATCCGGGTGAACCTTCAGGCACACCTGCAGACCTGGCAGAACTCGATGTCGGAGATGCAGGCCCACCTGTCGCGGGAGATTTTCCGGCTGCGGGAGGTGGAGCGCAGTCACAAGCAGCTCGCACGTCTGGACATGCTGATGCGCCAGCAGCCATCGTGGACGGGGTTTGAGCTGGATATGTCAGCGGCGTTGCCTGACTTCCTCATGGCAGCACGGTTACCGGAATTTCTGCCCAACATCGAACCACTGGATTCCGATGCCCAGTACATCGATGCCATGGTCAAGGAGGTGGCCACGTTGCCGCCAAAGCCGGTGGATGCCGCGCCCAAGGAGGTCAGGCGTACGAAAAGGATCGTGGACGCGCCCCAGGTCAAAAAGAAATCGGACGCGGCGATTGCGCTGGAGCGTCTGGTAGCGGCGGCGCAGCATGCTTCGGAGCGGTTTTCCGTGGCGCACTGGCGGGAGACGGATGACCTTGCGCAGACCATGCAGGCGCATGTCTGGCTGGTGTTTGCTGTCATGGCCCTGCGCGGACGCAAGTTTCAGGTGGAGGTGGTGACCAGTCCTGCGCGGATAGGAGAACGGTTTCGGCACCTGTTTCATGATGCCATGGTCATTCCTGCAGGGGTGTCGGCATGAGCATGACGCTCAGGCAGGTGACGTACCTGCGCAATCTCGTTGCAGACCAGCCTGCGTTTCGCGCCTTAGGGGACGCGGGACTTTACTTCGCTCACACAGAGGACATAGGGACCGTCAAAGGTGGTCGGGTGCTCTATTCGCCCGAGGATTTTGTCTCTGCGCGCAATCTGCTCACATCACGGGGGTTTGATGTGGCAGTGCCGTCAGAGCCGGGCGCACGCAGCATGGCTCCACCAGGCGAGTCGGAGAAGTGGGGTGCATTGCGCGTGTCTCATGACATGGTGGCGGTGGTCCCGATGTCGATCCCAGGGCTTGAGATTCCAGATGGCAGCATGCTCTGCATGGACTATCGCAAAGCCCTGGCCCTGCCATACCAGGTGCTTCTTTTTTGCGAGAACCTGGAGCCCATGCGGCTGATCCACTCCTACGAATGGCTTTCGACCTTCATCAAAGGACGCCCCGCATTGGCATTGTTTCGCGGCGCTCCTGGCTTTTTCCGCACGGAAGTGGCGCACGAAATGGTGACGCAGGACGCCCGGCCCACGCTGGCATTCTTCGATTTCGATCCCGAAGGGCTTTCCATGGCTGCATCCCTGCCAAGGCGTGAGGCCTTGTGCCTGCCACCGAGGGCGCGTCTTGAGTCGGCGGTGAAAGCTGGTCGGCGCAGAGATCTTTATTTCAGCTCGGTAGAGCAGGCCCGTTCGCACCTTCAACGCTTGCCCGGTGACTCTGAAGTTGTGCAGGCGTGGCTGCTAATGAATTCTTTGGAGACTGGACTGGATCAAGAGCATTTTCCGCGAATGGAATCTCCATTGGCGATCTGTGAAGATGTTTATGCAATGGCCGGAACTCAAAATAGTGCTTGACAGCGTTTATATACACGATCACTATATGGCCCTTGAAATGAGGAGAGATAGAGATGGGCGCTGCAGCAGAACACCGTGCAAACGCCGTTGCGCGCGAAATCCTTGGCCGCGACCATTCTGCCGCAATGCAGCGTGACATGGCGCAGCGCGGCCTGCAGGTAGCCGAAGACTGCAACGAGTTCACGCGGCAGGCCCTGGCCTATCTGGTCGAGCCGCGCGGCATGCGCCAGCCCACCGTGGAGCGCGCCAAAACGCGGCGCGGATACGCCAAGCGCCACACGGCCCTGGTGAACGCCCATTGCGCTTGGGTCGGAGTGGACTCGCGCGACCTATTCGCCTACAGCGAGGCCTCGGTGAAGCGCTCCAGGGCCGCGTATGCGCTGCTGTGCTTTGCACTGGGGACGTGGACGATCCCCGATGCCATTCAAGTGCCCTGTGCCGCAGCCTCCTAGCCCGGTGCCGGCCCGGCCTTTGGCAGGATGGCCGCTGCCTCGGCCCAAATGCCCGTGATCTTTTCCTTCGCCATGTTGGTGCGCAGGTACGCCACTGCTGTAGCCACACTCGTCGCCACCGACTAGCGCGAGGGGCTCCATCCATTTGGGTTGGCCGCTTGCGGCCTGGAGGCAAAGCCGCCCCAATTGGCTGGAGGGGTAAGCGCCGCCAGCCAGCGGCTGGCTTCAGTCGCCCGGTCTGTCCTGCTGCTGGATGTACTGCTTGATGATTTCTAGCGGAGCACCGCCGCACGA
>Ga0209197_1001316_pt1 | contig 15781 bp, 10 predicted proteins | sample COGITO_mtgs_1105_4_FD_184802 | JGI IMG/M metagenome (GOLD analysis project Ga0209197, IMG submission 184802) | Pelagic marine microbial communities from North Sea - COGITO_mtgs_110512 (SPAdes) (version 2) | ecosystem: Environmental > Aquatic > Marine > Epipelagic ... | reverse complement strand
CGAAAACAATTTTGCGTTGGAACTAATTTGAGCATGCACTTCCATTCCAATTACCAGTTCCCAGTCGTGCTTGGCGCCGGAAATTACTTTGGGTTTTGGAGTCTCGTATGTAAGGTTAAGCATTGTTCCACCGTGCTGTTCAATAGCTTCTCGCGGTTTAAATCAGCTAACTGTATGTCGCAAGAGGCCTGAACCCCAGATCACTTTTGTTGTGATAAAAAATACTCGATTTAAAATTTTATCAAAGAAGTTCTTATGATTTGGCTAAATTATACCTTTATGAAATAGATATGTTCGCCGTCATAATCGTTTAAATATGCACTTATTGCTTATTTCAGAACAATTTTAGGTCAAACCAAACAAAGAGAAATGATGCTGTTCTAATCGTATCCCGCGATCAAACAGTATTTTTGAAAATGGATTAACTGGAGGAATTACATCGAAAGGCAAGTAAATTATTTGCCCATTTACTAGCGCGCCGATTGTGCGCACGGACAAATCTAGTCTTGTATCGAGCAGAACATAACAAATTTCCTCTAAGGAAATAGAGCCACTACAGTAATTTGAAAACCAACTGATTGTATTTTTTTCCAACTATTAAACCTGGTTTTCGGGCTTTAAAAAAATCAAAGACTGCAGGCACTGTGAAGATAGCCGCTGCGTATATCAAAAATGGTGCTGCATCAAAAAAAATAATCCCTAAACCCAATACTGCCCAGATAGTCAGAACTGTAAGTGCAGTTATTTTATTTCTAGCTTTTTTTCGAAAAAATACGATTCCATTTAAATTATCGCCCGCCTGAGATATCTAGTGCTGTTCCAGTAACATAGCTGGCTTTTGAGGATGCGAGCCAAAGGATACCTTCAGCAACTTCTTCTGCAGAACCTGCTCTTTGCATTGGTACTTTTGGCCCCAGTAGCTCCGCTCTTTCGGGTTCGCCACCTTTACCATGAATATCGGTAATGATGACCCCTGGACGCACTGCCACTACACGAATATTGTCACCAGCGACCTCGTCTGAAAGGCCTTTTGTAAAAGTGTCTATGGCTCCTTTTGATGCAGCATAATCAACATATTGGTTGCCCGCTCCTAAGCGTGCGGCGGCAGAAGAGATGTTGATTATTACCCCGCCAGTACCTTGAATTTGCATTCTGGATACAGCTTCTTTGGCAACTAACATAGCACCAATTACATTAACATTCATTATTCGACTAATTCTGGAGTGATCCATTTCAGTTAGTTTCGCCCGCTTATCAACAATGCCTGCATTGTTGATAAGCACATCAATATGTCCAAATTCCGAATCGACAGTCTTAAAGATGTTGTGAATGTCATGTGGGTCGGCAATATCACCTTGGACAATTAGGCATTTGCAGCCCATGACTTCAACGTCTTTCTGCACAGCTAACACGTCTTCAAGGCTGGTACGATAATTCAGGATTAAATCATACTCGTGGCCGGCAAGTCTAGCGCATGCGGCTCCAATTCCTGTCGAAGCTCCTGTAATTAAACAAACAGGGCGTTCGGTCATTTCTAACTTTTCCATGAGGTATCGTTAATTTGCAACCTTTGAAGAGTCAAAGTAAGTTGCGCGAAAATATTCATTTAGATTTCAAGGGAATGTTTTGCTTTGAGGCATATGATTATCGCACAATTACAAGTCTCGAATACGAGTGATCATCTCGGTAGTATCGCTACTGAGATTCTTGGTGGTGGCAATCTTATCCAGTTCATTTTTGATTATGGATTGACGCACACCATCGTAACGCTTCCAAGTTTGGAACGCTGAACACATTCGAGCAGCAATTTGTGGATTTATTGGATCAAGAATTATCAACCATTCTGCTACCAATGAATAGCCTGATCCAATTTTGTTATGAAAACCGGCATGATGATTTGATAATGCTCCAATTATGGAACGAAACCGGTTTGGGTTCTTCCAGTTAAATGCACTATGTCCGGTAAGAGTTTTCGCTTTGCCCGCTGCGTTATCAGGACTGGCTTCCGTCACTTGAAGACTGAACCATTTGTCCATGACAAGTCGGTCATGCTTCCATTGTTTTTGAAATTTTGTGAGAGCTGCGGTACCTTTTCCGGCGCGAATTAAGTTAGCCAATGCAGCAAGCTGCTGTGTCATGTTATCGGCTTTGTCATATTGAATTTGGGCTTGCTTGCCTCCGTCCTGCCGTGTCAACAGTGAGAGTGCAGCATTGCCAAGGCTCCGTACGCCGGCTTGATTTGAGTTTGGAATAAAATGGTCGGTAACTTGGTGGTCCAGATATAGTTTTAAAAGATTGGTAGCCAAATTGTCTGATAATGCTTGTTTAAGTCCATCAATTGCACCCCAAATATTGTCCGGGTCCGGAGTGTGACCTAGGCGGTGCAGATCAGCAGCTAATTCAGATTGTGATGGCAGCCCTAACATCAAAGATCTATAAGCCGGATCAAGATTTTCATCGCTTAGCACTGTTGCCATTCCATCAAGCCAAGCAATATCCACTCCACGGCCTTCAGTAATTGTACTTATGAGTGAGTTGCGCGCTAGGCTACGTGCGGCCTCCCAACGATTGAATGGATCAGTATCATATTTCAGTAAAAACGGATTGTCAGGTGTGTGGTCAAGTATGACAGGGGCTGAAAATCCACGCAAGATTGAGGGGACGCTTTTGGGGGGTGACTTTACCGTTAAACGATCTCGGTTTTGTTTGAGTATAAAAAGTTGTGTATCAAGTAGTTCTGTTCCATCGGAGCTGATAAGTCCCCAAAGAATTGGTATTATTTGGGGTTTACCATCAGACTTTGCGTTAGATTGTGTAAAATCAAGCGTCAGTAAGTCATCTTTTTGTTTCATCTTAATCGAAACAGTTGGTGTGCCCGGCTGGCTATACCAGCGCTGGAATGCAGGCATATCTCCTGCGGTAAAAGCGTTTGATGAAAGAGATTTGGTGTTATCTTCTAACACTGTCTCAAAGCAAGCGAGCCATTGTTCGATTGTGCAAGCTTGTCCATCGTGACGATCAAAATAATTCTGCACTGCCTTTTTGTACGCCGTATCACCGACTAGTATCTTCAGCATACGGATGACCTCCGCACCTTTCTCATACACAGTTGCGGTGTAAAAGTTATTGATTTCTTGAAAGCTTTCTGGACGCACAGGGTGAGAAAGTGGACCTTGATCTTCGGGAAATTGTTGGGCGCGCAAGTCAATAATATCGTTAATCCTTTTGACTGGTGCGCTACGCATATCGGCTGTAAATTGACTATCACGAAATACGGTAAGTCCCTCTTTTAAACATAATTGAAACCAGTCACGACAAGTTATCCGGTTGCCTGTCCAATTATGAAAATATTCGTGTGCTATAATTCCTTCAATTCGTTCGAAGTTCATGTCCGTAGAAGTTTCTGGCGACGCGAGTACCGCGGCGGCATTAAAGATATTGAGGCCTTTATTTTCCATAGCGCCCATGTTGAAGTCATCAACGGCAACGATGTTAAAAACATCAAGATCATATACGCGACCGTAGATGTTCTCGTCCCATTTCATGCTGTCCTTCAAAGCTTGCATTGCAAAAGCACATTTATCTTCATCACCGGGTCTAACATAAATTCCAAGCTCAACATTTTTCCCATCTATCGTAGTAAAAGTACTTCGGTGGGTGACTAACTCACCTGCAACAAGTGCAAATAGGTAGGAAGGTTTTGGCCAAGGATCATGCCATTCCGCCCAGCCTTGACCAGACTTAATCAAGTTTCCGTTTGATAACAGAGTATTATGAAGGCCATTAATTCTGACTGTAAAAGTACTCATCACATCAGGACGGTCCGCATAATAGGTAATTTTGCGAAACCCTTCTGCTTCGCATTGAGTGCAGTACATACTATTTGAAAGATAAAGGCCTTCGAGGGAAGTATTAGCAGCAGGATTGATTTGAACTTCACATTCCCAAGTAAACGGTTCCGATGGGACTGCACAGGTTAAACCCACTTTTGTAAGTAGAGGTATAACTTTTTCCCCGTTGATTTTAGCGGAGATGAGTGACAAATCTTCTCCATGAAGAAAGAAAGTACTATTTGGAGATTTAAGATCTGTTGAAAAACGGATGCGTGAGTATACACGAGTGGCGTTAGGAGCCAGGTCAAAGGTTAAATGTACGTCTTCAATATGGTACCCGAAGGGTGTGTAATCGTTGAGGTACATTGTCTTAGGACTTGCTTCACACATGGGTATGGCTTGCCTTATCTGGAAATTTTCTACGCAAATATTAAGCCGATGTTAATGAGGTCGCAAGATCAGTAGACAGTTTATAGTTTTTAAAAATTATTTAAAATTTTTCTAAATTACCCAACATTTTTAATAGGAAGTCATACTTTTCCGTTGTGTTGTCCTTAAGTCGCGCTAGCTCGAACATAATGAATTGTTTGGTTTGGTTCAAACGTGATCTCAGAGTTACCGATCATACACCCTTGGCTGCAGCGGCGGCTCGAGGATCGGTATTGCCATTATACGTTTTTGAACCAAAATATTGGGAACTGCCAGATGTATCCAAGCGTCAATTTGATTTTGTCAATGAGAGCGTATCAGACTTAGCTGAAAATTTGCGTGATTTAGGAATTCCACTGGTATTGCGAGTAGGCAATGTAGTTGATGTCCTGTCTGATATTAAATCAAATGCACCGTTTGATCAAATTGTGAGCCATGAGGAAACGGGCAATTCTTGGACTTTTAATCGCGATAATGAAGTCGCGATGTGGTGTCGCGCCAATGCGGTCAGGTGGGAAGAATTTTCGCAGTCTGGGGTTGTGCGAAGACTCAACGGTCGTGATGGATGGGCGGCTCAACGGAAAAATTTTATGCTTAAGGAAGTGGTGCAAATACCGTCTATTTTGAAAGGTCCAAACTTAAAGTCTGACCCACAGCCAAATATAAAAATAAATGATTCATGTCCACAACGACAAATTGGTGGCCGCAAAATAGGTTTGTCTATTTTAGGCTCCTTTTTGAAAAGTCGTGGACAAACTTATCGTAAGGATATGTCTTCCCCCGATACGGGTGAGGCGGTCTGTTCAAGAATATCCCCATATTTAACATATGGCTGTCTTAGCCCCCGTGAAGTTGTTCAAGTAACTTCGATACGCCAGCGGGAAGTTAGGGGAACCCGAGATGGTTGGGTAGGTTCGCTTAAGTCCTTTCAGGCAAGGTTAGCATGGCGTGATCATTTTATTCAAAAACTCGAAGATCAACCCACTCTTGAACATTGTTGTTTGCATTCTGCATACGAAGGGTTGCGTCCTATTGAACCGAACAGCACGACGCTTGCGGCGTGGCAATCTGGCGAAACTGGAATACCCTTTGTGGATGCCTGTATGCGATTTCTAAATTCAACAGGCTGGCTGAATTTTCGAATGCGATCAATGTTAATGGCAGTAGCTTCTTATCACCTTTGGCTGGATTGGCGCGTAACGGGGCTGCACCTTGCTCAAAAGTTTACTGACTTTGAACCTGGTATCCACTGGCCTCAGGTGCAAATGCAATCGGGGACGACTGGCATGAATACTGTACGTATTTACAATCCTATTAAACAAGGGTTGGATCAGGATCCAACGGGTATTTTTACGCGCCGTTGGGTGCCCGAGTTAACTGCTGTGCCAAATTTGTATCTTCAGGAGCCTTGGCGTTGGACAGGTGCAAATCAGGTTCTTGGCCACTCGTATCCGATGCCGATAGTAGATGTCGCGCTTTCTGCACGCGCGGCACGCGAAAAAGTTTGGGCTCTACGGAGAGGAAATGAATTTAATTTTGAAGCCTCTAAAATAATTAAAAAGCATGCTAGCCGTAAAGATTCACAGCGGTATTTTGTAAGAGATAAAAATATCAAATCAGGAAAAAAATCTGCAAAGCTTTCACAAAACGTAAGACAGCTAGGCTTTGATTTCTAATGGGGCATATGCGTAAAAAAATAGATTTTCCCCAGAAAATTTGTGTAACCTGTGGGCGTCCATTTCTTTGGCGTAAAAAATGGGCAAAGGTATGGGAAAATGTGAAATATTGTTCTGAGCGGTGTCGTCATGCAACAAAGATTTCGCGGCGGTAATATAGATAAAAATGGATCATAGACGTGGATGAAACGGTTTGCTGATCTTCTGCCTTACAATAAAATAAAAATCTATAAAATTTGGTAAACTTTCATATCAATGTTGTTTACCGCACTAGGTCATTACACTAGTGGTGCCTCTACAAATGGTTAGAGGATGTTGACTTTAAATGACGATTTATGTGAAACGGTGCAAATTGCAGGTAGCTTCTTCCTTAGCCGATTTTGTCGAAGCAAAAGTACTTCCTGGCATTGGTATTTTACCAGCAGATTTTTGGCTTGGATTTTCAAAAATGATTGAAGATTTCGGTCCCACAAACAAAGCTTTGTTAGCTGAGCGCAAAAAACTGCAGCTGGAAATTGATGCTTGGCATGTTGCTAATCGAGCGGTTGGGTTCGATGCCGCTTCCTACCAAAGTTTTTTGTATGAAATTGGATATTTGTTACCAGAAGGATCTAATTTTTTAATAGAAACGGATAATGTTGATCCTGAGATAGCAAAAATCCCTGGTCCTCAGTTGGTTGTCCCCGTTATGAATGCAAGATTTGCTTTGAACGCCGCTAATGCGCGCTGGGGAAGCCTTTATGATGCTTTGTATGGTACTGATGCTATTGGTGAATTGCCGAAAGAAAAAGGATACGATGCTGAGCGAGGTCAGCGCGTTGTTTCGTGGGCTAAAGACTTTCTCGATGTCGCCCTGCCTTTATCCGGAGCTAATTGGTCTGACGTGACCAGCCTCAGTGTCGAAGATAACGCGCTCATTTTAAAGATTAATGGACAGCTGTCAGGTTTGTTAAATCCTCTACAGTATGAGGGCTACCGTACAAATGGTATAAAAAGGTATTTCCTTTTTAGAAACAATGGCCTTGGCATAGAAATTGCAACTGACCCCAACAATCAGATTGGGCGAACTGATGCCGCAAGCATTGCAGATGTAAACCTTGAATCAGCCGTATCAACTATTATGGACTGCGAAGATAGCATTGCTGCAGTTGATGCGGAAGACAAAGTACTCGCTTACAGTAACTGGCTTGGTCTGATGAAAGGTGATTTGGAAGAAAGTTTTGAAAAAGACGGCAAGATTGTGGAACGTAATTTAAATAGTGATACAACTTTTACTAGTCCGGATGGTTCACTTTTTTCTGTTAAGTGTCGAAGCCTGATGCTGGTACGAAATGTTGGCCACTTGATGACTAACGCTGCTGTTCTGGATCACAACAATCAGGAGGTCGGTGAAGGTTTAATAGATTCAATTATGACAACACTTATTGCAATGTACGATTTGCAAAAATCTCAAGGGTTGCGGAACTCCGTTAACGGTTCGGTTTATGTTGTTAAGCCCAAGATGCATGGACCGGCTGAAGTTGCGTTTGCAGATCAAATATTTACTAGGGTCGAAGTAATACTGGGATTGCCTTTAAATACTGTAAAACTGGGTATTATGGATGAGGAGCGCCGGACTAGTGCTAACCTGAAAAATTGCATTCGTGCAGCCAAGTCTCGCATAGCTTTTATTAATACAGGTTTCTTGGATCGCACTGGCGATGAAATTCATACGGCTATGGAGGCAGGCCAAATGATACCAAAGGCCGAAATGAAAAGTGCTAAATGGATTGTTGCCTATGAGGATAGAAATGTTGATATAGGCTTGGAGTGCGGCCTTTATGGAAGGGCCCAGATTGGTAAGGGTATGTGGGCGATGCCTGACCTAATGGCAGATATGCTCAAGGAGAAAGTTGGCCACCCTGAGGCGGGTGCTAATTGCGCTTGGGTACCGTCGCCTACTGCGGCAACACTGCATGCTACACACTATCATCAGGTAGACGTTTTGGCTCGCCAGGTTGAGCTTGTGGCGGGTAGTTCTCGCGGCACATTGGCCGACCTGCTCACAATTCCTATCGCGGGAGAAAGAAACTTTTCTTCTGAGGAGATAGTATTTGAACTGGAGAACAATGCTCAAGGGATTTTGGGTTATGTTGTTCGTTGGATTGACCAAGGTATCGGTTGTTCCAAAGTTCCAGACATCAATAATGTCGGCCTTATGGAAGACCGTGCTACCTGTCGTATCAGCGCTCAAGCCCTAACCAATTGGTTGCATCACGGAGTGGTTAACGAAAATCAAGTTTTGGAGGCATTTAAAAAGATGGCGGCCATTGTGGACAAGCAGAATTCGAGCGATCCAACATATATTGCCATGGCACCAAATTTTGACGGTATCGCTTTTAAGGCGGCATGTGACTTAGTCTTTACTGGTAGAGTACAACCTTCTGGTTATACTGAGCCAGTATTGCATGCCCGTCGGTTAGAATTTAAGAATAATCATTTTAGTTAGCTGTCACTATTTTGATATTTAAATTGTGGGTCTTTTGGAATGGCTTATATAATTGCAATATTAATGCTGAGATTAAAAATTATGAATTTTTGAACTGATCAAATACTATTTTTTGGGGTTTTCTTAGTGATAGCATTGATCGAAAAACTACTGAATAATTTCATCGAAGGTCATGCCGTTCCATCTGATATATATTGAATTACTTTTTAAATTACTTCTTTTACTTGTCTCTCTATCTCAACGAAGTTTGCAGAAATGGAGGTTTGCAGAAATGCTGTCCTGTGGACTTCTACTAAGTTTTCGGGATTATAGCCAAAATGTGGGAAGCTTTCACGCAGCCATGGCTGTGATTGTGGCGAAATAGAGTTGTTATATGGTCCGTCCAATTATTGGTATTATTTCAAATCATCATATCATTAGTGAGACCTATGCTGTGCAGGCAGTTGGTTCGATAAACGTTTCTGCTGTCGCTGAAGTTGCTCAAGGTTTACCACTTTTGGTGCCGGCCCTACCTGACATGGTACGAATTCCCGATTTAATCGACCAATGTGCCGGATTTGTCTTCACAGGTGGACGAGCTAACGTACATCCTCAGGAATACGGTGAAAAACCTACGCCCGCACATGGTGAATTTGATCGCGATCGAGACCGAATTACACTTCCGTTGATCCAAGCTCTAGTAGAGCGTGGTCAGCCATTTTTGGGTATTTGTCGGGGGTTTCAAGAAGTAAACGTGGCCATGGGCGGTACGCTTTATCCGGAAATACGGGACTTACCGGGTCGGGAGAACCACCGCATGCCACCCGATGGTACCCTTGAGGAGAAGTTTGCGTTACGTCATGAAGTGAGGTTTTCGCAGGATGGAATTTTTCATCGTTTGATTGGAAATCAAACAGTGCTCACAAACACATTGCATGGTCAAGGTATCAAGAGTACCGGTCCTCGCATCGTTGTTGATGGCTATGCGTCAGACGGAACGCCAGAAGCCTTATATATTGATGGTGCACCAGGTTTTACCTTGTCTGTTCAATGGCATCCTGAATGGAATGCTGAAAATGATACTGTGTCGCGTCCGCTGTTCGAGGCGTTTGGCATTGCCTGTCGTGAGTGGGTCAATAGGGACAGTTTGTAAAATTTATTGAACAGCGAGGATAAAAGTGAAGGCGATTTGTTTATATTTCAGGGCAAATGATTGCTGAGTTTATATTAGCTTATATTCAGTAAACAATAGCAGATTTGAACAGAATAGTTTAACTTGATCAACTGTATTTATCGTCAATATTTTAGATATCGAGCTTATACTTGATTGCTAAGTGAACTTACGCCTGCGTCCGATACCGTGCTTGATTGGCGGCTTAATTTGGCTCGTAATATTTATCAGAATCTTCAAATTGATCTAACAAGTATTTAATATCAAATTGTAAATTGCTCAGCATTGTATAAATGCTAATGAAAGCTGACTAACATAAAACCTATTTCTTTGGATATTTAAACTGATATAAATCACGTAGTTTGCCCACCAGAAATTTGAATGGATTGACCATTAATACTTTGGGATCCATTTCCAACTAGCCACAATGCGGCAGCGGCAACTTCTTCGACCTCAAGCAGACGTTTGTGTTGATTCCCATTCACCATTAGCTGACGTGCTGCATCGGGGGTCATTCCTGTTCTGGAAGCGATAGTTGCTTGGTTACGCGTTACGATAGAGGTATCGACATAGCCTGGGCAGAGAGCGTTGAATGTGTATGGCTGCCCCATATAATCTTCGCTCAATGATCGTATCAGACCAATTAATCCATGTTTGGACGCCGAATACGCTGCGGCGCCCGGTAATCCGCGTAAACCCGCTATTGATGAGACGCCAATAACCCTACCCCATTCGGTTGTTCGCATGCTCTGCAAGCATTCTCTAATTGTTAAAAAAGCACCATCCAAATTTGTGGACATAATATTGCGCCAAAACTCCATATTGGTTTTATGCAAGCTTCCACCTTCAGCGATGCCTGCATTGGGAACGCAAACTTGAATTGGTCCGCGTGCAGAAACAGCCGCAGCTATTACGTTACAAACCGAGCTTTCATCACGAACATCCATGGCTTGACCAAATATGCCTAAGTCCGATATATTATCTAGGACTTCTTGCCTGCGTCCTGTAATTGTAACGACTGCGCCCTCAGCGGCAAAAGCTTGAGCAATAGCAAGCCCTATACCTGTTCCGCCACCTGTTACTAAAGCATGTTTGCCAGCAAGTATTTGTGCTGAAGTCATAAAATATCCTTTCATTGTCAGTACTAGGAAAGGCTGATAAAAAAGTTTTTTAATGTAATTATGTTAAGGCAGTCACTCAGCCATTGAAAAACCTGCATAAAGGAGCAACATTTAAAGTGCTATTAACTTTTTTCTAATAAATTTCTTAGGGCAGGTTCAACACTGCACTCAGGGTCTCGGTAATGGTAAAATTTCCGGCATAGTTAAACATGCTGTTTCAAAGTATCGCTTAGTTTTGGTCTGTTTTACAGATTACCAAATTTGATAAATTCATAAATTTTCTATTTCGACGCCACTGCTTATTATTTAACTGAATTCTAGCATCAACACACTCTTTAATCACAATTACGGCTAAAGACTTATATTAATAAAATTATTTAAGTATCATATTTGTTTATACCCGATGTAGTTTTGTATTCATCCGTGATAAGATAAATAAGTAGTTTTTCCCCTTCTGGTAACAGGATGCATTAATTTGGCTGCGCTTCTGTGTCACAGCAACTAGGCATGGATGGACTTCTTGTAAAATATGGATTGCGAATGTATTAAACAATTTGCAAAATATAACTATGATGACTTCTAGATTAGCTATTTGAGACGGGGGAGTGGTTCCTATGAAGATTGGAACGCCAAAAGAAGTTTTTGTTGGAGAGCACCGAGTTGCTATGACGCCAGACAGCGCGATTGCTTTACAAAAGCTCGGCCATGATTGTGTGATAGAGACTGGAGCAGGCGTTAACGCTGGCTTTGACGACGCGTCTTATGAAATTGCTGGTGTTGAGGTAGTCAAGACCGCAGCAGCTTTGTGGAAAGCATCAGATCTGGTGGCCAAGGTGCGAGTCCCAGATGATTCGGAGATGAAGCGATTGCGAGCGGAGCAAACGTTAGTATCTTTCTTCAGCCCTGTTGCCGATGAAGCCAAGATGAAAATGGCTGCTAAAAAAGGTGCTACAATTATAGCGATGGAGATGATCCCTCGCATTAGTAGAGCCCAAAAAATGGATGCCCTTTCATCCATGGCTAATATAGCAGGCTACCGTGCTGTAATCGAGGCAAGTAACAATTTTGGCCGTTTTTTTACTGGACAGATTACCGCCGCTGGTAAAGTGCCTCCAGCCAAGGTGTTGGTTGTAGGGGCAGGTGTTGCGGGCTTAGCCGCTATTGGTACATCAACTTCGCTGGGCGCAATAACCTATGCTTTTGATGTTCGCCCTGAAGTTGCTGAGCAAGTTGAATCAATGGGCGCAGAATTTGTTTATCTTGATTTTGAAGAAGAACAGCAAGACGGCGCTAGCGCAGGTGGCTATGCTTCAGTTTCATCACCAGAATTTCGAGACGCTCAATTGGCAAAATTCCGCGAATTAGCTCCCGATATAGACATCGTGATTACTACGGCACTTATTCCCAATAGGGAAGCTCCTGAGCTTTGGACAGAAGACATGGTCCAGTCAATGAAAATTGGTTCCGTTATCGTGGATTTAGCCGCTGAGAAGGGTGGCAACTGCAAGTTGACAGTTATGGATGAAAAAATTGTTACCGATAATGGCGTGACAATCATTGGATTTACAGATTTCCCTAGCCGAATGGCAACTCAAGCGTCGAGCCTTTATGCTACTAACATTCGACACCTGTTAGCGGATTTAACGCCTGCTAAAGATGGTATGGTTAACCATGACATGGAAGACGATGTTATCCGAGGAGCGACAATTGTGCACGGAAAGGAAATAACCTTTCCACCGCCTCCACCAAAAATTGCTGCTATAGCGGCGGCTCCTAAAGTGGATGCGCCCAAAGAATTAACGGCGGAAGAGAAGCGTGCTAAAGAGGTTGCAGAGTTCAAACAGCAAACTAAAAGGCAGGTTGGCTTGTTAGCTATCGGTGGTGGCTTGTTGCTTGCAGTTGGACTTGTAGCACCTGCAAGCTTTATGCAGCATTTTATAGTTTTTGTTTTATCGGTGTTTATCGGATTTCAGGTTATCTGGAATGTCGCTCATTCTTTGCATACCCCATTGATGGCTGTCACTAATGCAATTTCGTCGATCATTATTCTGGGTGCCGTTATTCAAATTGGGTCAAGCTCTTTATTGATTACTTTGCTCGCCGCTTTGGCAGTGTTTATGGCATCAGTGAATATCTTTGGCGGCTTTCTCGTAACACGGCGTATGCTTGCCATGTTTCAAAAATCATAAGGCGGGAGTGGACGCATGGAATATGGATTTACAATTGCGGCTTATGCAGTTGCGGCTGTTCTTTTTATTCTGAGCCTCGGTGGCTTGAGTGGACAAGAAAGTGCTAAGCGCGCGGTCTGGTATGGTATCGTTGGAATGGCGATTGCTGTAATAGCAACACTTATTGGACCTGGTCACGGGTTAAGCGGAGTTTCCGTAATCCTGATCGCTTTGGGAGCTGCAGTTGGTTATCAGCTGGCAACTAAAGTTCAGATGACTCAAATGCCAGAATTAGTAGCAATCATGCACTCCTTAGTAGGTTTGGCAGCAGTATTTGTTGGATTTAATGCTGACCTGATGATCAATAGCATGAGTACTCTTTTTGAAGCAAACGGCGCCGTTCTGGGTGCTGTGTCAGATAACGGTTATTCAGCTAAAGGACTATCAAGTGAGACAGTTGCAGGTCTGTCTGCCTTCGGTCAGCTCATTGCGAAAAAGACGATGGTTGAAATCAATATCCTTAAAGTTGAACTCGTGCTTGGTATTTGGATAGGTGCGGTTACTTTCACTGGTTCTGTAATTGCTTACGGTAAGCTCGCTGGTAAGGTAGACACTTCAGCGATTAAATTACCTGGTGGACATTTGTTAAACGCTGGCGCGGCACTTTTGTCAGTAATTTTCACTATCATGTATTTAAATGGCTCAGGAAGCTGGACCTTAGTTCTTCTTACACTGTTGGCACTTTTTATTGGATACCACCTGATCATGGGCATTGGTGGTGCTGACATGCCAGTAGTTGTCTCTATGTTAAATTCCTATTCTGGCTGGGCTGCGGCCGCTATTGGCTTTTCGCTGGGTAATGATCTCTTGATTGTTGTTGGAGCATTGGTGGGTTCGTCAGGAGCGATCCTGAGCTACATAATGTGCAAAGCCATGAATCGGTCATTCGTTTCGGTCATTTTGGGTGGATTTGGCGGCCCTGTTGGTGAACAAATGGCTGTTGAGGGTGAGCAGATAGCGATAGAGGCCGACGGTGTTGCCTCGGCATTGAATGAAGCCGATAGTGTGGTTATTATCCCTGGCTACGGCATGGCGGTAGCACAAGCTCAGCAAGGCGTTGCCGAACTAACTCGTAAGTTACGAGCGCAGGGTAAAAATGTTCGTTTTGCCATCCACCCAGTTGCTGGTCGTCTGCCTGGACATATGAACGTACTACTAGCCGAAGCCAAAGTGCCGTACGATATTGTTTTGGAGATGGACGAAATCAACGACGATTTTCCTACTACAGATGTAGTTATAGTGATTGGCTCAAATGATATTGTTAATCCGGCAGCTCAGGATGATCCAAATTCGCCGATTGCTGGGATGCCAGTTCTAGAATGTTGGAAGGCTAAGCAGGTTTTCGTGTCAAAACGTGGGCAGGGAACAGGATATTCTGGTATCGAAAATCCATTATTTTTTAAAGAAAACACAAGAATGTTTTATGGTGATGCTAAGGTATCCATCGATAAACTTTTACCTATGATCGAATAAAAAATAGAGGATAAATTATAAAAGTGGGTTTGATCAGAACCGCCTTTTGCGAAAAATTTCGTGCGATGTAATGTACCATGGTTATGAAATACTCACGAAACATTTGTTATTTTGATTTATTGAAAGCATGACTCAAATTGAAGTTTCATCTGTTTTTATCTGTCTGAAATTTAAAAAATTATTATACATAGTGTGAAGTTCAATTAAGTTATTGAATTTAATGTTTAATATTTGATTTCAACTTATCCAGAGTTATTTTTCCATGAAAGAATTGGAGTAGAGCATGGCCATCATAGAAGATCATCCATTACGTTATCAGTTGGCAAACGAGTTACATGCGCGTCCGTTTCCATCGATGAAAGCTCCATATGCTGCTGCCTATATAGCATTTAAACAACCTAAAATGGCCGCTAGTCGTGATCGAAATAGCGACAATGAACACCTTTTCAAATTACTTGACCGGCATGGTGCACCTCACCCTCAACCTGGTGCAACCCATTACTACGGACAAATTGGCCGCCATTGGCTAAAATGGGAACAGCATACAGAATTTGTGACATATACGGTTTTCTCAGAGGGTGTGCAGGCGCAACCTTTCAATCAGAACGCCTTTGATCCTTTCCCGCACGATTGGCTGCAAGATGCTCCAGGTCAACGTATTACATCAATCCTAATGAGGGTTGAGTTGCGACCAGACGCAGAAGTAATATGGAATAAGCTTGAGGAGTGGTTTGTCCCAGAAAGTCTAGCTGTCAGTACTGTGTTGGATGATGCTGCGATTATGGCTGGCGATTTCCGGATTGACCCAAATGGTCACATGCGTTTTGTTGTTTTTGCCTCGGATCAAACAGGTGAACGTAGAATTGGCCGCATAGTCCAACGATTGTGTGAGATCGAAACCTATAAATCGATGTCTATGCTTGGTTTTGCACGCGTGCGAGGCATGGGCGCTCAACTAGCTACCCTCGATACGCGACTTACAGAGCTTGTGACCACAATGTCGGTACATTCCTCTAAAGCTGAGGAAACTCTGGATGCATTATTAGCCATATCGGCAGATTTTGAAACTCTTTCAGCACAATCATCCTTCCGTTTTGCAGCAACTGCTGCTTATGAAGCCCTCGTTAATCAAAGGATAGAGTCTTTGCGTGAAAACCGTTTTAATGGTCGACAAAGTTTTGGAGAGTTTATGATGCGCCGTTATCAACCTGCAATGCGAACGGTTAAATCGGCCCAAGAACGGTTAGATGTTATGTCCAGTAGGGGAGTCCGCGCCGCAAACCTCTTGCGCACGCGTGTGGATGTTGAACGCTCCGCTCAAAATCAAGCACTGCTCGAAAGTATGGATAAACGCTCAGATCTGCAATTACGTCTGCAACGTAC
>Ga0209197_1001243_pt1 | contig 16381 bp, 13 predicted proteins | sample COGITO_mtgs_1105_4_FD_184802 | JGI IMG/M metagenome (GOLD analysis project Ga0209197, IMG submission 184802) | Pelagic marine microbial communities from North Sea - COGITO_mtgs_110512 (SPAdes) (version 2) | ecosystem: Environmental > Aquatic > Marine > Epipelagic ... | reverse complement strand
TATTACTACCGCTTCCGCAGGTTCCTGACCCACAATTACCATTACTTTTACAACCTTTTGGTACGCCATTTTCTGTTGTACCACAGCTTCCACATGCCATGTGATTTATATATTATTATAGTTGCTACGGTTGGCTGTTGATTTCTAGCTCGCTACTACTAAAAACTAACACCTACACTAACCTCTATTTTGGGTTCATAATTTGATTATCAAGCAGCTATAAAAAAGCAACTTAACAAAGTCTAATCAGCTAATATAAGAAATCTGACCGAGAAGTGAAAGGGATTTTTTTGACAAAAAAAATACCTCAAAACTGAGGTATTTAACTTTTATTTTTTTTTAATTATTTCTTAAATTTTAAAACTTTGCTTCTACCTTTTTTGAATATTTTATTACTATTACCTTTACCCTTTCTTAACTCTTTTTGCTCCTCAAAAGATAACTGAATTACTTCTTGGCAGTCTGTAGAACAAGTGTTTTCCATCTTTTCTGAACAGCTATCACATTGAATGAATAATAAATGGCAGGCTTCATTTGCACAATTTGTGTGCTCATTGCATGCTTCTCCACATTGGTGACAATTAGAAACTACATCATCCGTAATTTTTTCTGCTCTTCTGTGGTCAAATACAAAATTTTTACCAATAAATTTATTTTCTATTCCTTCGGACTTTACTTGACGTGTGTAGTCTATAATTCCGCCTTCCAGCTGAAAAACATTTTTAAAACCTTTGTGCTTGTAGTATGCAGACGCTTTTTCACAACGAATTCCACCAGTACAATACATCAATAAATTTTTATCTTCTTTATTGTCTTTTAAATCTTCTTCAATAATATCTAAAGAATCCCTAAAAGTATCTACGTCTGGTGTTATAGCTCCTTCAAAATACCCAATTTCACTCTCATAATGGTTTCGCATGTCTACACAAATCGTATCAGGATTTGCTAACATTTCATTAAATTCATTTGCATTTAAATGAACACCTTTGTTAGTAACGTCAAAAGTTTCATCAACCAAACCATCTGCAACAATTTTGTTTCTAACTTTTACTTTCAGTTTTAAAAACGATTTATTATTGTGCTCAACGGCAACATTTAAACGAATATCCTTCAAGAAAATAATGGTATCTAATTGCGCTTTTAATGCATAGAAATTTTCTGACGCGACAGATAATTGTGCGTTTATGCCTTCAAAAGAAACATAAATTCTACCTAAAACTTCCAAGGCATCCCATTCTAAGAATAATTTATCTCGCAATAATTGTGGGTTTTCTATCTTAAAATATTGATAGAAAGAGATTGTGATACGGTCTTTACCCGCTTCATCTATTAAGGCAGCGCGCTCTATGGCGCTTAACTTATTGTACAGTTGCATGCTATACTAATTAGGTTAAACATTGTTTTTGATATTGATTTTAAGCTAAAAATCTAAATCTATCACAAAACTACTATATTTTTTATGAAAGTTTAATTTTAAACACCAGAATTTTATTTGCTTAATTTTTAAACTTTGGCTGATTTATAAAGGTTTAAGTAATTTATATCCTTCTTTTTTTTAGCATCTTTGCATAATAAACAAGGCGTCTTAAAAATTATTTTAAGACATACTAAAGATCTCTTTCCTAAAAAGCAGGAAACCCAAATAATAAACACGTATGAAAGTAGCTGTAGTTGGTGCAACTGGAATGGTTGGAACGGTAATGTTAAAAGTTTTAGAAGAGCGTAATTTACCCATCACAGAATTAATACCCGTAGCATCTGCAAGATCTGCTGGTAAAAAACTAACCTACAAAGGAAAAGAATACACCGTTGTAACTTTAGAAGGTGCCTTAAAAATGACCCCCGATATTGCTTTATTTTCTGCAGGTGGTGATACTTCTTTAGAATGGGCCCCAAAATTTGCTGCCGTTGGAACTACTGTAATTGATAATTCTTCTGCATGGAGAATGGATCCGACTAAAAAGCTAGTGGTCCCAGAAATAAATGGAGATGTCTTAACAAAAGATGACAAAATTATTGCAAACCCTAATTGTTCTACAATTCAATTAGTAGCTGCGCTATCTCCTTTACATTTAAAATATAAAATGAAACGTGTTGTTATTTCTACCTATCAATCTGTTTCGGGTTCAGGTGTAAAAGCTGTGCAACAATTAGATAATGAGGAAGCTGGCATTGAAGGTGAAATGGCATACCCTTATAAAATTGGTAGAAATGCAATACCTCATTGCGATGTTTTTTTAGAAAATGGATATACCAAAGAAGAAATGAAATTAGTCAAAGAACCTAAGAAAATTTTACGTGATAATTCTTTTTCTGTAACTGCTACTGCTGTTAGAATACCTACTGCTGGTGGGCATTCTGAATCTGTAAACGTCCAATTTGAAAATGATTTTGATCTAACTGAAGTTCGCCAAATTTTAGCTAAAACTCCAGGTATTATTGTGCAAGACGACTTAGCAAATAATATCTATCCGATGGCTGTAAATGCACATAATAAAGATGAAGTATTTGTTGGTCGAATTAGAAGGGACGAATCTCAAGAAAATACCTTAAATTTGTGGATTGTTGCAGATAACCTTAGAAAAGGTGCCGCTACAAACACAGTTCAAATAGCTGAATATTTAGTTAAGAATAATTTAGTTTAATTACATTTATGGCAGAATTTCACAAAGTACATATACAAGAAATAAAACAAGAAACCGCGTCTGCGGTTTCTGTAGTATTTAGCATACCTGAAAGTTTAAAAGCTGATTTTAATTTTACAGCAGGGCAATATGTAACGCTTCAAAAAGAAATTAATGGAGAAACAATTAGAAGAGCATACTCTATTTGCTCTACTCCAGCAAGTGGCGAAATTAGAGTGGCTATTAAAAAAGTAGAGAAAGGTGTTTTCTCTACCTATGCAACTTCTGACCTTAAAGTGGGCGATGCAATAGAAATTACAGCTCCTGAAGGTCGTTTTTTATTAAATCCTGAAGCACATAAAAACTATATTGGTTTTGCAGCTGGATCTGGAATTACTCCAATATTATCGATGTTAAAATCGGTTTTAATAAAAGAACCTACTGCAACTTTTACTTTAATTTATGGAAACAAATCTGCTGCAGATACTATTTTTTATAAAGAATTAAATCAACTAAAAGAAACATATATAGATAGATTAAAGTTACACTATATATTCAGTAGAGAAAATGTAAAAAATAATTTACGTGGCAGAATAGATGGCAACGTAACCAACTACTTTGTAAAAAACATGTACAAAGAAACTTCTTTTGATGCTGCTTATTTATGTGGACCAGAAGAAATGATCAAAGACGTTTCTAAAACTTTAGAGAAAAATAACATTGCTAAGGAAAATATTCATTTCGAATTATTTATAGTTGCTGATGATGAAGGTAAAATCGCTCAAGTAAAAGAAGGTGAAACTGAAATTACTGTGATTTTAGATGATGAAAAATCTACATTTACAATGTCTCAAACAGATGATATTCTAGCAGCAAACCTGCGCAACAATATAGATGCACCTTATTCTTGTCAAGGTGGTGTTTGTAGCTCTTGTCTAGCAAAAGTTACCGAAGGAAAAGCAGTAATGGTAAAGAATTCTATTTTAACAGATGATGAAATTGAAGAAGGTCTTATTCTAACTTGTCAGGCGCATCCTACAACATCTAAAATTACAATTGATTTTGATGATGTTTAAAATTCCGTATTTTTGTTAATATGGATATTTACGACTTTAAAAATGCCTTTTTAATTGGATTCTTCATGGCTTTCATGATTGGGCCTGTTTTTTTTATGCTTATACAGACTAGCATTACAAAAGGAGCAAGAGCAGCGATAACGTTTGATTTAGGCGTAGTATTAGGTGATTTGTGTTTTATTTTAATTGCTTATTACGGTAGTAGGTCTTTATTAGAAAAGATAAAAGATGACCCAAGATTATTTTTTTTAGGAGGTTTAGTCTTAATTATTTATGGATTAATTACTTATTTAGAGAAAGAAAATAAAAAAGAAGCACTAGAATCTGCCAAACTATTAAAAGTACCTATTAAAAACAACTATTTAAAACTCTTATTTAAAGGCTTCTTTTTAAACTTTATAAATGTTGGCGTTTTAGCTTTCTGGCTTGGAACTGTTTTAGTTATTGGTCCTACTTTAAAAATGGATCAAAATGCTATTTTTTTATATTTCGGAACCATTTTATTAGGTTATTTTATAACAGATCTCGGTAAAATATTTTTAGCAAAACAATTAAAAAACAAAATGACACCTCCAGTAATTTTTAGAATTAAGAAAATTATGGGCGTTATTTTAATTATCTGTGGTGTTTTTTTAATGCTGAAAGGGTTTATACCAAATGAAAGAATAGAAGAATTAATTCAATAAAATACAGCTACGTAAAAATAAAAAGCCCTTATTTATCGGAATAAATAGAGGCTTTTATAATATGTTTTTAAATATTTATTCCACTTCAAAAATATTATTATCAGCATTAATATCTGCCATTAATTTGCTTTTATCTATGGTAACAGATTTCACAGTTTTAGATGCAACAAAGGAATAAACAGGATTTGCCCAAGCCCAATCTTCTAAAATAGTAGCTTCGGTAGGTTTATTACCTCTCATCATTCTTAAAGGTATATTGAAGTCCTCAGTCGATCCGTCAGTATAAACAATACTTAAATCTATTGGCATTGGCATTTGTCCAATTCTTTCTAAAGTAATATTTTTTCCGTCTACAGACTTAATTCCGTAATCGATGGTATGCAACGTTTGCGTCCATTCATTCAAATACCAATCTAATTGAATTCCAGAAACTTTTTCCATAGAGCGTTTAACATCATTAGGTGTTGGATGCTTAAAACTAAAATCTGTGAAGTATTTTTTTATACCAGTTGCAGTATTCTCTGCACCAATAATATATTCTAATTGAGCTAAAAACATACTTCCTTTGCCATAACTAGCAAAACTATACGCTCTGTTTGTATTAAATCTGTCTGCGTGAGTGGTTAGTACTTCTTCCGAACCAGAATTTACCATAAAATTATAACCTCTATAGGGTCCTGCATTTGGGTTTTCCTCTCCTCTTTCTAAAATTTCATAAGATGCCTTGTTCGAAATATAAGAAGTAAATCCCTCATCCATCCAAGGATACTTACTCTCATTAGAGGCTAATAAAAACTGAAACCAAGTGTGTCCCATTTCATGAGCAGTAACACCAAAAAGACTTCCAAACTTTCTTTCCCCAGTAATTAATGTAGACATTGCATACTCCATTCCACCATCTCCACCTTGTATTACAGAATATTGTTTATATGGGTAATTACCAACATGTTTACTAAAATACTTCATTAACTCAGCTGTTTTGGGTTGTAAATCTTTCCAGTTTTGTAAAAAATTTGCTTCCAAATTATTCTTATACAGAAAGTGCAAATCAACTCCATTGTCCATTTTTAAAATATCATGTGTATAAGCAGGATCTGCAGCCCACATAAAATCATGCACATTTGGTGCTTTAAAATGCCAAGTTAATTTTTCTGAATTAGGAACATTTAAAGGCATAGCAGCATCTTGATAACCGTGCCCTATTTCTTGTGGATTTTGTAAATATCCTGTTCCGCCAATCGTATATTCTTTATCAATTGAAATTTTTACATCAAAATCACCCCAAACCGCGTGAAACTCTCTTGCGATATAAGGTGATGTATGCCAACCTTCAAAATCATATTCTGCCATTTTAGGATACCATTGTGACATAGATAAAGCAACTCCTTCTTTATTATCTCTCCCAGTTCTTCTAACCTGTAAAGGTATCTGTGCATCAAAAATCATATCTAAGGTTACACTTTTACCGGATTTTATAGGTGTATTTAAAGTAACTTCTAAAACTGTACCTACAGTTTCAAAAGAAATAACGCTGCCATTTTGTTTTAATGATTTTACTTTTATATACCCAATTTCATCAGCATTTAGTTTACTAATTCTATCTCTAACTCTGCTGTCTGGATCTTTAATATTTAAAGAATGAACATCCATTTGAGAACCAGGTTGAAAAGCATTAAAGTATAAATGATAATATACCTTAGTTAAATCATCTGGCGAATTATTCGTGTAAATTACCTGCTGTGTTCCTTTATATTGGTGATTTTCTGCATCTACATCAATGTTCATAGTGTACTCTATATGCTGTTGCCAATATGCAGAAGAATTTACTTCATTATTTTGTTGGAAAGTAACTTCTTTTATTTGAAAGCAAGAAGTTAAGAATACAGTTGTAAATAATAAAAATATAATTTTTTTCATGTGATAAGTTAATTTAAATATAAAAGTAAAAAACAACAATGAAATAATCGTTATTTTCACTGAATTATTAGAGTCCATTTACAATTCTGTCTGCCATTTTTAACGCATTGTATGCGTTTACAACTCTTCCTGAAACACATAAGTCTGAAAACGGTACTCTATCTCCGTTAGGGTTAGCTCTACTTTGAGAACCTGGTTTAATTACTTCGAAATTAATTTTTATTCCAGAATTCATTAAAATATGTTTTACCTGACTTGCAGATAATTTTGGATAATAAGAACGCACCAAAGCTGCAACTCCTGCTGCTGAAGGCGCTGCCATTGAAGTTCCACTATTTGGTGTATAATTATCTTTTGGCATTGTTGCATAAATGTTTACTCCTGGTGCAAATAAATCTACATTCGCTTTACCGAAATTAGAAAAATTAGCTGGTAACTTTTCATCATAATGCAAACTCATTGCTCCAATAGTTAAAACATTGTCTGATATTTCATTTACTAAATCCTCAGAATCGTTAGGATATGTTTTTGTTATATCAATATCTTTACCATCATTTCCTGCTGCATTAACAATTAAAACATCTTTTTTTGCTGCATACTTAATAGCGTCATATACCCATTTTTTGTTTGGAGAATAGCCTTTACCAAAACTTGTATTTATAATTTTCGCACCATTATCTACCGCATACCGTATTCCTAAAGCAACATCTTTATCATGTTCGTCTCCACCTGGCACTGCTCTAACTACCATGATTTTAACATTATTTGCAACACCATTAACCCCTTTTTTATTGTTTCTAGAAGCTGCTACAATACCAGCAACATGTGTACCATGACTTTCTAAATCTTTAGAGCCAATTACGTTATTATTACCGTAAAATTTATCATTAATATCGTATAAATTGTCTCCTAAAGTCTGACGCGCGTTAAAATCTAAATCATAACTTTTACCTTTAATTTGAGAATCTAAATATTCTGTAAGTCCTTTTTTAGCATCTAATAAAGCCCCTTCTGTCATTCCTCTTTCTAACATACCAACAACATCTGAAATTTTCGCTGCCATTTGAGCACTAGAAGGTTTTAAACTCTTTAAAAATTCTGATGTTAAGATATCTGTTCCTGCAAATTCCTTTACCTCTTTAAAATTATTTTCAATTTGTGAGATTCTTATTTGAGTATTTTTTAAGTTTGCAATTTCTGCTTTCTTCTCCGTATTTCTAGTTTCAAACTTTTCTTGTAAATCTAAATAAGTTTCGAATTCTTTTTTATTTTCTTTCGATATATCTGAAGCTTTTTTATCGCCAAATTTAACCATTCCGCTTTTTACAATTCTTGTAATCTCTAACTGGTCTGCATTTACAATTTCACCTGCTTTATTCCCTAAGAAATTCCACCCATGCATATCATCTATATACCCATTATTATCGTCATCTTTATTGTTGTTCGCAATTTCTTTTGGATTTACCCAAACAACCTCCCTTAAATCTTCATGGTCCACATCTACACCAGAATCTGCGATTGCAACAATAACAGCAGTTCCTTGTTTTCCTTCTAAAAATGCATATGCTTTTGCAATACTCATTCCTGGAATTGAGTCTGTTTGCAAATCCATATGACTCCAAACGTGAATCTCTGTCTCTGATAATACTCCTTTTTTAGCTGGTATATTAAATACAATATCTACACCACTAGGAACTGGAATTGTGCTTATTGATGCTTTACAACTAGCGAATAACAATACAGCCAATGATCCATAAATACTCGATTTTAATACATTCATTTCTATTCTCTATTAATTAAATATATCTTTAAATTTATGTGTTTCTTTTAAGCGAACTCCCTTTTCTGTATGCTGAACTGTACAAATTTCATTGTAAGCATCGTGTTCCAAAAATAAATAGTAATTATTATCGGCAGCTTCTTTTAAAAAGATAGCTTTCTCTTTAATGGTTAATAAGGGTCTTGTATCGTATCCCATAACATAGGGCAAGGGGATGTGACCAATAGTTGGTAATAAATCTGCCATAAAAACAAGGGTCTTGCCTTTATAAGATAACTTTGGAAGCATTTGTTTTTCTGTATGACCGTCCATAAACAAAACATTAAAACCTATTTGCTCTAAAGAATTATTAGTAATGAAATTTAACTGGCCACTTTCTCTAATTGGATTGATATTTTCTTTTAAAAAAGATGCTTTTTCTCTAGGGTTTGGCTCTAATGCCCATTTCCAGTGGTTATCGTTAGACCAAAATTTAGCGTTTTTAAATGCGGGTTGTAATAACGTTTTTTGTGAATTCCACTCAATCACTCCACCACAATGATCAAAATGGAGATGCGTTAAAAAAACATCTGTAATATCATCTCTGTGAAAGCCGTGTTTTGCTAAAGAGCTTTCCAAACTAAAATTGCCAAATAACTGGTAATACCCAAAAAACTTATCTGACTGTTTCGAACCTAAACCAGTATCAATTAAAATAAGACGCTTACCATCTTCAATAAGCATGCAACGCATACTCATATCGATTAAATTATTTGAATCCGCAGGGTTTGTTTTTTGCCAGATTATTTTAGGCACAACACCAAACATTGCACCGCCATCTAACTTAAAATTTCCTGTTTCTATTGGGTAAATCTTCATTTCTAAAAAACTGAAAAAAATTATTAAAGAGTTAACACAAAGTAACTTTGTGTAGTCTACAAATATGACTAAAAAAGGTTGATTTTCTGTTAAGAAAAATCTAATTAATAATAAGTTTGTTTTTGTTTAATAAGACAATAGGTATTTTCATCTTTTTAATGAGTATGAAATTTAAAGAACCACTGTTGCGTCCAACTCTAAAATTAAAAATAATTATTTATTACATATTAATTATAGGACTCTGGGGGGTCTGGAGTTGAAAAAACAAAAAAGCATACTTAATGTTCTAATGGTCATAACTATTTTCATTGGAGGGAATAATCTCTTTTGTAAAACCTGTATAATTCTAAGTTTAAAGAATCTTCTTGTAAGTGATTATAGAAATAAAAAAAAAGGGAAAATTTTTAGGGAAAATTAAAAATTACTCTAAAAGTTGAGTTTCCAAAACTTGTAAAAACCTTTTTATTTATAAATTTATAATATATATTCTTGACTTTTTTTGGTATGAAAAAAAATCCAATTTTAAGAATCTTAAACCGATCGAGAGTAATAAAATAGTTTATTGAACCATTCTACATAAAATATGCTTTACTTATTTAGATGTAGTTTTTGTAATACTATTTTATCCTTCAGAAAAGTTAAAATAACAAAAGGCTTTTCTGAAATACGATAACCTTTCGAATATTCTGTCTTTCCTATAATTACTCTACTAAAATTAATTATTTTTTAAACTGATTCTTGTAAAAATCATTTAATTAAAAAATGGAGAGACTTGTTTAAGAATGCTACCCCTAACAAAAATAAACACCTTTAAAACGCGAAAATAAGGTTACGGTAAGGTTGTCTCTTCCATTTGTAATTAATAATCTAACAAAACAAATTCAAACCAATTTTTAACAATGTTTTTAAAAAATAAATTATGATTATTAACTACATTCAAATCTATTTATTCTGTTTAGCTTTTTTGTACTTTATTTAGACCGAATGAGATGGTATATTATTTTTTTGTACTTTTTTTGTACTTTTTTTGTACTTTTTTATGTTTTTAAAAAATAATCGATTATATATGTTTTCTAATTCCATCTCGCAGTATTAAAATAAGAAATCTCTTAAAATAAATATTCTTAAAATAGCTCCGAACATCAAAGCTAAATATTTGTAAAACTACTAGCTTACAAAAAAGGTGCAATCTCTATTATAAAAACCCAAAACAGAAGACACTCTAAAGACCTAATAAACCAAAATAATAAACTATATTTATTATTTTAAATTTAATTATTAATATGATATTAATACCCCAATATCTTACGGCAATATTTTGCTTGTTCTCTATTATTCTTTCTGGACAAGTAACAAGAGAATATTATGTTTCCGCTGAAAATTTAGCAGATGATAATCTCAAATTTGCTTTAAATCAAATTATAGACAATCATACAGAATTCAATTATACAAGTTCAAATACAGATGTTTGGGATATTTTAAAAGAAACTGATAGAGATCCTAATAATTCAGATAATGTAATTCTTATTTATTCAGGAGTGTCTGTAAACGGTGCTCAAGAATATAATAGCGCAAATGGCTGGACTCGAGAACATATTTGGGCAAAATCACGTGGGAATTTCGGAACTGCAATTGGAACTGGAACAGATGTGCATGCATTAAGGCCTTTAGACAATACCACAAATAGTAAAAGAAATAATCGTAGTTTTAATAATTGTACAACTTGTGAAGATGTAACAGATAAATGGGGTAATATAACGGGCTCTAAAAAAGATGCAAATAATTGGTCTTTCGAACCTAGAGATGCGGTCAAAGGAGATGTAGCAAGAATGATGTTTTACATGGCAGTTAGATATGAGGGCTTAGATAGTTATCCTGATTTAGAGTTAACGGAAGTAATGTTACCGCAAAATGATATAGAGCCAATACACGGAGTTTTGTCTACTTTATTAACGTGGCATAGAAATGACCCTGTTGATACTTGGGAGGAGAACAGAAATAATATAATCTATAATTCATATCAAAATAATAGAAATCCCTTTATTGATTATCCCAAATTAGCAGAACATATTTGGGGAACAGAAATTGGTGTAAGTTGGAATAGCGAAGTTCTAAGTACTACAAAAGCTCATGAAACATCTTTTCACATATACCCCAACCCTATAAAAAACATGATACATATTAAAGGTATTTCCAAATCTACTCAAGTGTATATCTATGATACGCTTGGAAGAAAAGTATTAGAAACGACGATTAATACAAAAGATAATGATATCGATGTTTCGGGATTAAGTGGAATGTATTTAATAAATATTATTTATGAAGGTAAAAAGATAACTAAGCTTGCAGCTATAGAGTAGGGGTATAAAACTAAGTAATTGAACTCTTCTCTTTTTTTAACTGTTTACAAATTTCTTTTAAATCAATCTCAAAAAACCTATTCTGTATTTTACTACTGTTTTCTCATCTGCATCCATAAGGCACTAAAGCCAAAAACATACAGAATACGATTTGTATTCTGTATGTTTTTTGGCTTTAGTATTTTAACAAAAATTAAAAATTTATTGCATTACAAAGTCTTCCATAAATTTTGTTGTATAATTTCCTGCAACATAATCTGGATGATCCATTAGTTGTCTATGAAAAGGAATTGTTGTTTTAACGCCCTCAATTACAAATTCATCTAAAGCACGTTTCATTTTATTAATTGCTTCTTCTCTTGTTTGAGCAGTAGTAATTAATTTAGCAATCATAGAATCATAATTTGGCGGAATCATATATCCCGCATATACGTGTGTATCAATTCTAATTCCATGGCCTCCTGGAGCGTTAAAAGTTGTAATTTTTCCGGGAGCAGGTCTAAAATTACTATAAGGATCTTCTGCGTTTATTCTGCACTCTATAGAATGCATTTTAGGGTAGTAGTTTTTACCTGAAATTGATACACCTGCTGCAACTAAAATTTGCTCTCTAATTAAGTCATAATTTACAACTTCTTCAGTAATTGGATGTTCTACTTGAATACGTGTATTCATCTCCATAAAGAAGAAATTACGATGCTTGTCTACTAAAAACTCTACAGTTCCAGCACCTTCATACTTTATAAATTCGGCAGCTAAAACAGCGGCATTACCCATCTTATCTCTCAATTCATCTGTCATGAAAGGAGAAGGTGTTTCCTCTGTTAACTTTTGATGACGTCTTTGAACGGAGCAATCTCTTTCAGATAAGTGACATGCTTTACCAAAAGCGTCTCCTACAATTTGAATTTCTATATGTCTTGGTTCTTCTATCAGCTTCTCCATGTACATATCATCGTTGCCAAAGGCAGCCTTAGATTCTTGTCTTGCAGAATCCCAAGCATCTTTTAAATCTTCTGGTTTCCAAACAGCACGCATACCTTTACCACCTCCACCAGCAGAAGCTTTTAACATCACAGGGTATCCTGTTTCTATTGCCACTTTTATACAATCTGCAAAATCTATAATGACTCCTTCACTTCCGGGAACACATGGAACACCAGCAGCTTTCATAGTAGCTTTGGCATTTGCTTTATCTCCCATTTGATCTATCATTTCACCAGTAGCGCCAATAAACTTAATACTATGTTCTTCACACAATTTAGAAAATTTAGCGTTTTCTGATAAAAAACCATATCCAGGATGAATTGCATCTGCATTTGTAATTTCTGCAGCAGAAATTATATTAGACATTTTTAAATAAGATTCAGAACTTTGTGGAGGACCAATACAAACAGCTTCGTCTGCAAAACGAACATGCAAGCTTTCTGCATCTGCTGTAGAATATACCGCCACCGTTTTAATACCCATTTCTCTACAGGTTCTAATAACGCGTAATGCTATTTCGCCCCTATTAGCAATTAATATTTTTTTAAACATCTTGTTTTATTTTTAGATATTAGACTTTTAGATTTTTTTTTAGATATAACAGAATACAATCTCTAATACCTAGTTTCTAACTTCTAATCTCACTATGACGGATCTACCAAAAATAATGGTTGATCAAATTCTACCGGGGAAGAATCGTCAACTAAAACTTTAATAATTTTACCTGAAATTTCAGATTCAATTTCATTAAATAATTTCATAGCCTCAATAACACATACCGTATCACCAATCTTAACTTCTGTACCAACCTCTGCAAAATTGGGCTTATCAGGAGATGGTTTTCTGTAAAAAGTACCAATTATTGGAGACTTAATAGTAATGTATTTAGAATCTTCAACAACAGTTTGTGCAGATTGTTGCACTGCTGGAGTAGCAATTATTGGCGCTGCCATCTGAGGCACACCTTGTATAGGTGCAGCTTGAACAATAGTAGTTTCTGTTGTTCCTGAACCTGTTTTAATTGTAATTTTTACATCTTTTATTTCTAACTTCACCTCGCTAGCGCCAGATTTAGCTACAAATTTTATAAGATTTTGAATTTCCTTAATATCCATTTTTCTTATTGTTTAGTTGTTATTATTATGAATTATATCCCCACTTTAAATACGCAGCTCCCCATGTGAAACCACCACCAAATGCGGCAAAAATTAAATTATCTCCTTTTTTTAATTGACTTTCGTAATCGGCTAATAAAAGTGGTAAAGTTGCTGATGTAGTATTTCCATATTTATGAATATTTATCATCACTTTTTCTGCAGGAACTCCTACTCTTTTAGCGGTAGCTTCTATGATTCTTTTATTTGCTTGATGCGCAACTAACCATTGAATATCTGGCTCTGTTAAACTATTTCTTGTCAACATTTTTTCTGCAACGTCTGCCATATTAGAAACAGCATACTTAAAAACTGTTTTTCCTTCTTGATACACAAAATGTTTTTTATTAGCTACAGTTTCTGCTGTAGTTGGCATTTGCGATCCTCCCGCTTCAATTCTTAAAAAGTCTCTTCCTACTCCATCACTTCTTAAGTATTCATCTTGCAAACCTAAACCTTCATTATTTGGTTCAAATAGAACAGCTCCTGCTCCATCACCAAAAATAATACACGTTGCTCTGTCTGAATAATCTATAATAGAAGACATTTTATCTGCACCAATTAAAAGTACTTTTTTATACCTACCAGAAGCTATATATGCACCAGCGGTAGACATACCATATAAGAAGCTAGAACATGCAGCTTGCAAATCATAACCAAAAGCATTTGTAGCACCTATTTCTGTAGCTACATAAGCAGCAGTACTTGCAATAGGTAAATCTGGAGTTGCAGTTGCTACAATTACCAAATCTATTTCTTTTGGATCTATATTCGATTTTTTAATCAAATCTTCAGAAGCTTTAATAGCCATAAAAGAAGTTCCTAAACCCTCTCCTTTTAAAATTCTTCTCTCTTTAATTCCTGTTCTAGAGGTAATCCATTCGTCATTGGTCTCTACATAAGCTTCTAACTCTTTATTTGTTAAAACGTATTCAGGAACATACTTCCCAACTGCTGATATTGCTGCAGTGATTTTTGTCATAATATTAGTTTATTATCCCTCTATTTAGGAAATTCAAAGAAATGAAATTTATTTCACTTTTAAGTGTAAAAGTTATCAAAAACGATGAAATTTAGTCTAAAAACACGAAAAAACCCTCAAAATGAGGGTTTTCTCTGTAAATAAATTCTTTTTTTTAAGCCTCTACCACTGCAGATTCTAATACTATTTGTCCTCTGTAATAAAGTTTACCTTCATGCCAGTGAGCTCTGTGATATAAGTGCGCTTCACCTGTTGTAGGATCTGTAGCAATCTGTTGATCAGATGCCTTATAATGCGTTCTCCTTTTATCTCTTCTTGTTTTGGATATTTTTCTTTTAGGATGTGCCATTTTATGTCTTTTTTTCTGTTATTAAATTCTTTAATTTATCCCACCTTGGGTCTGTTGTTTCAACAGTTTTCTCTTTTTTTATTTCTAATTGTTCTAATGCTTCAGTTTCCATCGTGCCATCTAATACTTTTGGATGCACCCTTTTATTTGGAATTCCTAACACAATCATTTCATAAATAAATTGCGCTACACTAAATTGATATACTTCATGTGGCAAGATTAAAATCTCTTCATTATCATTATTGTATTCTTGTCCAAATTTTACTACCAACGGCAAAGTTGCTGTAATTTCTAAATCAAAATACTCATTTGTAACATCACAAGGAACATTTACAGTTCCTGAGGCTGTAAAATTAAGCTCAAATAATGTGCTTTTTTTTACAAACTCTAACGCAACATTTATTGAAGACTTTTCAAACTCGTTGTAATTGTATAACTCAAAGAACGTGTTGTCAACTTCATATTGAAATAAATGCTTTCCTTCCTTTAATCCTACAAATGGTATGTTGAATTCTTTCAAGTCTTTCATTATCAAACATCAAATTGAGCGTGCAAAGATATAAAAAATTGTTTTTATACACTCTTTTCTTTCAAAAAAAGAATTTTATTTTTAATGCTTCACTAAAAGCGGGTTTCTCGTAAGTGTTTTGTATTCATTTCTTGTTTTAAAAATAGTAATTGCAGCAAATAACGCTTCTTTAAAAGAAGAAGGGTTTGCTATATTTTTTCCTGCAATATCAAAGCCAGTACCATGATCTGGCGAAGTTCTAATTTCATTTAAACCTGCCGTAAAATTAACACCGTTACCAAATGACAATGCTTTAAAAGGTGCCAAACCTTGGTCATGGTAAGTTGCCAAAACACCGTCAAACTGCTTGTATGTTTCAGAGCCAAAGAAACCATCTGCCGCATATGGCCCAAAAACTAACTTTCCAGATTCCTTAATTTCATCAATAGTAGGTTTTATTATTGCATCATCTTCTTCACCTATTACGCCCTTATCCCCGCAATGCGGGTTTAGTGCTAAAACGGCAATTTTAGGTTTTGTAATTCCAAAATCACTTTTTAAAGACGCATGCATTGTTTCTACTTTTTCTTTAATAAGTGCTGGGGTAATTGCCTCTGCAACCTTTGAAATTGGAATATGGCCGGTAATTAAACCAATTTTTAATTGATCTGTCATTAAAATCATTAAACTATCCCCTTCTAAATGAGCTTCTAAATATTCTGTATGTCCAGGGAAATTAAAACTTTCTGACTGAATTGTTTCCTTATTAATAGGTGCAGTTAATAAAACGTCTATAGTGCGTTCTTTTAAATATTTAACAGCTTCTTCTAAAGATTTGGCTGCATAGATCCCTGAAGTTTTAGTTGCCTGACCCAGTTCAATAGAAATGTCTTCTTTCCAAATATTTAGAACGTTTATTTTTGAATGATTTAATTGACTTATTGCAGAAATCCCATGCACAGGTAGTTCGATATCTAAAGCTTTCTTGTGATATGAGATTACTTTGGTGGACCCAAATAAAACAGGTGTACAAAAATCTAGCATTCTTTTATCTTCAAAAGTTTTTAGAATAACCTCTATTCCTATTCCGTTTAAATCTC
>Ga0209197_1001232_pt1 | contig 16458 bp, 7 predicted proteins | sample COGITO_mtgs_1105_4_FD_184802 | JGI IMG/M metagenome (GOLD analysis project Ga0209197, IMG submission 184802) | Pelagic marine microbial communities from North Sea - COGITO_mtgs_110512 (SPAdes) (version 2) | ecosystem: Environmental > Aquatic > Marine > Epipelagic ... | reverse complement strand
CGAATCTTAAAAACCGAATTTCGACGCCTCGGCTTCAGTTTTGAACGTGAAAACTTATGTACTGTAGAACTTTCCAAACAATTAATTCCAGACCTTCCCTCCTACAGTTTAGGTAAGCTGGTGCGTTCGCTAGGAATCCCTGTAAGTGACCGCCACAGGGCTGCTGGAGATGCAACAGCCACTGTTAAGCTTTTTAAGATGTTGCTTGATAAGGATGTTGAAAAAACAATTGTCAAAGCCGCTATTCGCTTAGACCCTAAACATCAGATGGAACCTAAGTTAACAGAAATAATTTCCAAGCTACCGGCTGTTACAGGAGTTTATTACATTCATAAGGCAGATGGTGAGATTGTATATATTGGAAAAAGTAAAAATATTAAAAGTAGAATTAGTCAGCACTTTACTGGGCAGACAACAAAATCAAAAAAAATTCAACTAGAAGTGGCGACAGTCACTTACGACGAAACTGGAAGTGAATTAGTTGCTCTTTTAAAAGAAAGTGAAGAAATTAAACGAAATAAGCCCAAATTTAACCGGGCACTTAGACGCACAATATTTACCCATGGTTTATTTAGTTTCATAGACACTAACGGCTATATTAATTTAAAAATTGATAGAATAAAAGGCAACCAAAAACCAATTACAACTTTTTCTAATAATGATAGCGGTAAAAGCTTTTTGAATAAAATTATTGAAAAGAACCAACTGTGCCAAAAACTATGTGGCTTGTATAAAACAGAAAATGCTTGTTTTGGATACGATATAAAAACTTGTGCTGGTGCCTGTATTTCTAAAGAGACTAATAAAATTTATAATAAACGTGTTTTAAAGCTTATTGAGTCCAATACATTTAAAGATCAAAATATGATTCTTGTAGATTATGGACGTGATGTAGACGAACGAAGTGCCGTACTCATCGAAAACGGCGTATTTAAAGGGTTTGCTTATTACAACTTAAACTTTCAAATCAATACTACAGAAGTATTAAAGTCTATCATCACTCCAATGGAACACAATAAGGATGCCCAACATATTATTCAAAGTTTTATGCGACGCCATAAAAGATTGAAAATAATTAAACTCAAAGACTAAAACTTTAGTAATACACGGAAAACTACTAAAAAAATAGAGTCTAAATTGGGACAAAAACTAAATAAATATTTTTAAATTGTAACCTTAATTGATACCATAAAGTATCAATCGTATTTTCTTGATTTGATTTTATAAAGATGAAATATTTGTCCCTTCTTGTTTTCTCCATCCTATTACTTAATTGTAATAATAAAGACACCTCCAAAATGCTAAAACATAAGTTTACAAATAGCTTAATAAATGAGACAAGCCCTTATTTACTTCAACATGCTCATAACCCAGTAGAATGGTATGCATGGAATGACGAAACTTTAGCATTAGCTAAAAAAGAAAATAAATTAATTTTAATTTCTATAGGCTATTCAGCTTGCCATTGGTGCCATGTAATGGAGCACGAAAGTTTTGAAAACGAAGAAGTTGCTGACATCATGAATAATAACTTCATCAATATAAAAGTAGACAGAGAAGAACGGCCAGATGTTGACCAAGTATACATGAATGCGGTTCAACTTATTACTGGCGGCGGCGGCTGGCCATTAAACTGCATCGCCTTGCCAGACGGCAGACCTGTATGGGGAGGGACCTATTTTACTAAAGAAAACTGGGTAAGTGCTTTAGAACAAATATCAGATTTGTATCAAAAGGATTCTACTAAAATAATTGATTATGCTGAGAAGCTCACTGAGGGCGTTCAGCAGTCAAACTTGGTGATTCCAAATAAAAATGAAATTATTTTTTCTGAAGAGTATATACAACAATGTGTAGATAAATGGAGCGCATTTTTTGACATTGATTTTGGAGGACTTAACAGGGCTCCAAAATTCCCAATGCCTACAAATTACCAGTTTTTAATGCGACATGCCTACAAAACTAAAAACAGTAACCTGCAAGCATATGTAAACACAACACTAACAAAAATGGCCTATGGCGGAATTTTTGACCAAGTTGGAGGAGGATTTGCAAGATATTCAGTTGATGAAAAATGGCATATACCTCATTTCGAAAAAATGCTTTATGATAATGGTCAATTAGTTAGTTTATATTCGGACGCTTATTTAATCAATAAAAATGAACTCTATAAAGAAACAGTTTACAACACCTTGGAATTTATTGAACGTGAACTGTTGCATGAAAACGGCGGATTCTACGCCTCTTTGGATGCAGATAGTATGAACGAAGAAAATGAACTAGAAGAAGGTGCGTTTTATGTATGGAAAAAAGAAGAACTTGAAAAGATAATTGGATCAGAGTTTGAACTATTCTCTCAGTATTACAATATTAACGAGTATGGTTTTTGGGAGAACAACGCCTATAATTTAATTAGATCTAAAACTGATGATGAATTTGCTATTTTAAACAATATTGAGATTACTGATCTAAAAAAAATAGTAGATCAATGGAAAAACAAACTGTTAGTTGAACGCGCTAAAAGACAACCGCCACGTTTAGACGATAAAATACTAACCTCTTGGAATGCTCTCATGCTAAAGGGATATATAGATGCATATCGGGTTTTCAATGATAATCATTTTTTAGATATAGCTCTTAAAAACGCATCATTTTTAGAAGAAAATATTATAAAAAACGACGGAAGTTTATTTCGAAGTTATAAAAATAAAAAAGCAACCATTAATGCTTATTTGGAAGACTATGCTACCCTAATAGAAGCTTACATTTCACTATATGAAGTTTCACTAGAAGATAAATGGGTCCTACTTGCAAAAAAACTTTCCGATTATACATTTGAACATTTTTATGATAAGGATTCAAATATGTTCTTTTTCACTTCAGATATTGACTCTAAACTTATAACTAAGAAAACAGAACTTGAAGATAATGTCATACCTAGTTCAAATTCTATAATGGCAAAAAACTTAACTAAACTTGGTCATTTTTTTGAGGACGCAAACTACTTAAAAACAAGTCGTCAAATGGTGCACAATATAGCGCCCTTAATTGAAAATTATCCGTCTTCATATTCTAACTGGTTGGATATATACACCCATTTAAGTGGCAGTTTTTATGAACTAGCCATTGTTGGAGAAGATGCTATTCAAAAAATTAAAGAAGTTAATAAACACTATATTCCCAATAAAGTAATATGCGGTAGAGTCTCTGACATAAAGAACAAATCGTTCAGTGAAAATGAAGCCGAATTTCCGTTATTAAAAAATCGATTTATTCAAGGTAGTACTATGATTTATGTCTGTGTCAATAATTCATGTAATTTCCCCACAAACGATTCAAGCATCGCTTTAAAACAGCTAAGTAATTAAATACAATCTATGATAGTTGGCCACAATAGAAAAAAATGAAATAAAAAAATATTGTAATTCTATTCATATCCTGATTATCAGTTCAGGGTTGTCTATGTCAAACTATTGACACTTTAAAATTAAATAATTATTTCATTGATTAGAAATAATTAATTAACTTCACAAATAAGAAATTGTTCTTAATTAAGCATGACAAAGTTTTTAATCAAATTACTATTTTACAGCCTAATCTTGTTACCTGTTTTAGGACATACTCAAGGCATACGCTTTAACTCCAGCGAGAGTTCTATTGTTGATAGAACTTCCTACAATGTGTTTGTACACGATGAACCAAATTTTTCAGGGAATTTTAGTATTGATTTCGATTTATCTGTTATAGATTCAAAAATATTTGGATATGTTTTAAATATAAAAGACAAGAGCAACCCTATCTCGTATTCATTGGCATACATTGATAATGAAGGTGGTAGTGGAGAACTTAGATTAAATTTAGACGGCGTTAAAAAATTAATTTCTGTCCCCATAAAAAAAGAAATGATTGGATCTAGAAAATGGATTAATATATCATTAAACTTTAATTATACTTCCAAAAAAATCACACTTATAGTTAATGACAAGTTGTTTTCATCCAACGAAAATGAGTTTAGAAACACTATCGTTCCGGAAATTTATTTTGGAAAACATGGCAGTGTTATAGACGTACCTCTAATGGCTATTAAAGATTTAATAGTTGTAAATAAAAATGAAAAATATATTTTTGATTTCAATGAGAGTTATGGGAATGATGTATCCGATTCTAATGGAGATCTTTATGGGGAAGTTGACCATCCTAACTGGTTAATTACAGAATCTTACAATTGGAAACTAATAAGCACTAAGTCATTTGAGCAAGTAACTTCTATAACTTTTGACGAAAATAACAATAGATTTATTTATCAAAATAAAGATAGTTTAACTTTTTATAACCATGTAAACAAAAAAAGCACCGTACATAACTTTAAAAATTCATTAGCAGTTCCTATGCGACTTGGAACTAGCTTTCTAGACCCAGACAATAACAAATTATATGTTTACGAATTATATGATGTTTTGGATGACAAATCAACAATTGCAGCCATTGACTTGGTAAATCCAGAGTACTGGACTGAGATTAGTTCACTGAGGCTTTCTCAACAAAGGCATCATCACAACGGGATTTTCAACCCAAATACAGAGGAGTATTTGATATTTGGAGGCTATGGTAACCAGAAGTACACCAATGCATTCAACTCATACGATATTAACAGCGACAAGTGGAACACGATTACGTTTACAGGAGATGTTATTTCTCCTCGATTTTTCTCTGGAATGACTCAAATAGATGAACAGAACTTATTATTATTTGGAGGACAAGGAAATAAAACGGGAGAGCAAAGTGTTGGAAAAAAGTATTACTATGACTGCTACAAAGTTAACCTAGAAACTAAAGAAATTCAAAAGCTTTGGGAGTCTAAACAAGACAATATAAAAATGGTGTCTTCAAGAAGTTTAGTCCTAAATAAAGACGCCTCTTTATTTTACACCCTTGGCTATTCAGAATATATTCCTTCTACTTTTTTAAAATTGTATAAGTATTCTGTTAAGGACGGAAGTCACAAAATATTTGGGGATTCAATTCCTATGATCTCTGAAAAAATCAGAACTAATGCTAACCTTTACCTAAATAAATCAACGAATCAGTTTTTTTGTACTACACAAGAGTTTAAAGGAGACGGAAGTAGTAAAATTAATATCTACTCTTTAAATGGTCAACCTGTTTCTAAAGAGAAAATATATCTTATTGAAACAAAATCAAGTTATAAAACTATTTTAATAATTATTGTACTCATATTAATGACAGCGATTTTATACTATTTAAAGTATTTAAATAAAATACGAAAGAAGAAAAAAGATGCTTTCAAAATTCAAATTCAAAACATTTTAAAGCCTAACATAAAAGAAGCGAAAACAAAAATAAGTGCTAATTCCACTTATTTATTTGGCAGTTTTAGAATTGTTGATAGAAATAAAAAAGACATTTCCTACTTGTTTAGCCCCAAGATTAGACAACTTTTTTTATTGTTACTTTTTAGCAGTAAACAAAAAGATGTTAACGGCTTAACATCAGAGAAAATTCACTCTACCCTTTGGCCTGAAAGCACACCACAAAAAGCTAAAAACTTAAAAAATGTAATTATTAGTCAATTAAGAAACATCCTTAAAGATGTAGATGGCTTAGAACTTATTTACTCCAAGAGACTCTTTTTTATGGAAATAGGCGATGAATTTTATTGTGATTATTTTAATTTCTCGACTCAATTAGACTCCTTACGAAATGATTTACTAGATTATAACTCCTTAGATAAACTAACAAATCTAATTAGTCCAGGGAAATTTTTGTTATCTATTAATGATGAATGTTTTGATAAAGTAAAGAAGAATTTCGAGTATGAAATTATAAAAATCATTCCAAACCAAATAAAACGATTGTATTCGAACAAAGAGTATACCCCTATAATTCCGTTAACAGAAATTCTATTTAATATTGATTCATTGAACGAAACTGCCTTTTATTATAGGATCCACACACTTCACAATATGGACTTAACTTTCAAGGCTAAAAAACAGTTTAATGATTATATTATTAGGTATAATAAAATTATGGGTGATAATTTTCCAAGTACCTATAAAGACGTTATTAAACAGATTCCAAATGAGTTAATGTAAGCACCAAGCTGCCCATAAATTTCAATCTATTTAAATCACTGTTATTTGATCTTAATTATCATCAATTTAGATATAGCATTTGAAGCATTCCCAACATAAATAGCATAGTCTCCACGTTCTAAATCCCAACCAGAAATCGACTCATTATAAAATGATAAATCAGAAACATTTATTATAATCTCTTCTTTTGTTTGTTTACCAGACTTCAAGAAAGTTTTCTTAAATCCTTTAAGCTCTTTTAATGCTCTTGTTACTTTCGAATTTGATTTACCAACATAAACCTGAACAACCTCAGCACCATCCTTACTTCCTGTGTTTTTAAGCTTGTATGTTATATTTATACTATCACTAGCTTCATAAATTTTCTTATCAGATTTAATGTCTGTAATTTCAAAGGATGAGTAAGACAATCCATGTCCAAATGAAAATAACGGTCTAATATTTTTAGTATCGTGCCATCTATACCCCACTAAAATATCATCTTTATAATATTGTGTTTCGCCATCTCCAGGATAAGACAATTCACCAAAAAAATGTGCCGAGTTATCACTTAGTTTGACTGGAAACGAAAATGGCAATTTTCCAGAAGGATTTGAATCACCACTAATAATATCGGCGATTGCATTTCCAGCTTCGCTCCCTAAATACCAAGCTTGAAAAACAGTCTTAACATCATAAATCCACGGCATGCTAACCGCGTTTCCACTTACTAATACAACACCAATATTAGGATTAACTTTTTGCAATTCGGCAATTAAGTAATCTTGATTGTATGGGAGTTTAAGTTCTTCGCGATCTGCTGCTTCACAATCCTGACCTCTGTTTTTGTTTAACCCTCCAAAAAAAAGTACTACGTCTGCCATAGACGCTGTTACTAGAGCCTCATTAATAAGTGATTTACGGCTTTGATTTGTGTCTTCTGAAGTATATCCTTTTGAAAAAATTATAGAAGCGTTTTTAAAACGCTTTTTTATACCCTCTAGAGGAGAGATTTCATAATTAGCTTTTAGCTCTGAAGAGCCACCACCGGTAGTCATAGATTTTACCGCATTTTCACCAATCACAGCAATTGTTAATTTCTGAGTAGTATTTAATGGAAAAAAATTATCCTTATTTTTCAAAAGAACAACTCCTTCTATGGCTACTTGGCGAGCTACCATACTATGTTCTATATTATTAATTTTACCTAACGGCCTCATAAAGTCTAAAGTAGTACGCATCATCAAACGTAGAATTCTTCGCACTTTATCATCCAAAATACGTTCATCAATCTCTCCACTTTTCAATAAATTTAAAAATGAAGTACCAAGGAAATTAGCATCAAATGCTTGTCTTGGTGATGTTTGCTTGTCAATTGGAGACCCCATTTCTATATCAAGACCGTAAAGAGCTGCTTCATTGGTGTTATGTGTACCTCCCCAATCAGAAACAACAACTCCATCAAAAGCCCAGTCCTTTTTAAGTATTTTATTTAAAAGAAGTTCATGATGACTGCAGTGTTGCCCCCTGAACTGATTATAAGCGCCCATTATAGACCAAGCCTCACCTTGTTTTACAGCGGCATCAAATGCAGGCAAATAGATCTCATACAATGCCCTATCACTTACCTGAACATTAATATGATTCCTCCATAACTCCTGATTATTTAATGCAAAGTGTTTAACACAGGCTGCAACCCCATTGTTTTGTACTCCTTTAATATAAGGAACTACCATTGTGGATGCTAAATAAGGGTCTTCACCCATATATTCAAAATTTCTTCCGTTAAGCGGAGTGCGATAAATATTCACGCCTGGCCCTAACAATACATCTTTTTTTCGGTAGCGTGCTTCTTCTCCAATACTAGCTCCATATTGATTTGACAGGGACGGATTAAAAGTTGCAGCAAGACAAGTTAATGCAGGGAAAGCAGTAATATAATCGTTTGTCCAACCAGAATAATCCCAATTAGACCAATTAATTTCAGCTCGAATTCCATGAGGTCCATCGGACATCCATAACTCAGGAATTCCTAATCGTGGGATTCCGGGTGAACTAAATTGAGATTGTGCGTGACACATAGAAACCTTTTCTTTTAGAGTCAGTAAAGAGAGTATACTATCTATTTTAGATTCTATAATTTCTAGTCTAGATTGGTACGCAGCTGAAGGTCGTGTAGGCTGTTGTTGGGAATGAACACTTGTGGAATAAAGGCTCAACAAGAAAATACTCACTACTAGATAAAAATGTCTGTAAATTGGCTTTAATAAACTCATATTTTTATTCAGATGTAAATGAAGATGCTGGAAGCCCTTCAAAATTAAAAAGGCAAGGGACCGCTTTATCACTCCATCCGTATCTTGCATATTTAGGATTAGAAACTGTAGAAGCAGAAAGTTCAATCGTATTATTTATAATTTTAGCCTCTGCAGTCTTATATACCTTATCGGCTCCTGCTATTTCAAAACCCCTTAAATTGCCTTTAGAAATCAAGCTACTGCCGATTTGATCAAAATTAACAACCAGTATATCTGCCTGTCTTTTTATCCCTTTAAACAAGGGGCCTGAGGCTACTATCTGCTTTCCATAATCATTGAGCAAGGCCAACCCTGCTAGTCTATTTCCAACCGCTTGTTTATTTGAAGGATGGATGTTATTGAAGTTTCCAATATCCATAGTCACAACCATTCCTGTATTTTTTGTATTCAGGGTTATTCGTTGAGCCTCTCTTAATTTGAGATTGATCCAAAGCTGTATTGTTTTCTCCGTGGTATTGAAACGGCGCAATTTGAACAAAGTAAAATGGGAAATCGTAATTCCACTTTTCACGCCAATCGCTAATCATTCCGGGGAACAGTCGCTTATATTGTTCTGCACGACCGACATTATCTTCTCCTTGATACCAAATAGTCCCTTTAATTGTATAGGGTACCAATGGATGAATCATAGCATTAAATAGTACTGTTGGAAGTTTTGGGTTAACTTTAATACTAGTGGGTTTATCATTTAAATTTAAGTGCTCAGTCCCATACAAATATAACTTGCTTTTATAAATCTCCGCAGACATTCTGTAGTTCCAATACCCGCTTAATGAAATTTTTGATCCAGAGTCGCTAATTAATAACATAGGGCCTTTGAATGTTCCAGGACCTCCTACATCAATGGCACGAATGGCTATCGTATTGGCTCCCTTATTTAAAAATGTCTTAGGAACCTTATAGGCTCTTTTTGAGTTCGAGTAATGAGTCCCCGCAAAACTACCAACCTTATTCCCATTGACGTAAATAACATCCATATCATCAATAGCTTCTATTGCTAGTGTATAGTCTGAATCTAAATCTCGAATATGAACTGTTTTACGGAACCAAATAACCCCATCAAAATCTGTTTGGATAATAGCATCAAATTGGCCAGGCAGATACACCTCGTCCCACTGGCTATCATCATAATCAACTTGTTTAAATTCAGAGTCATAAACAACTAATTCATCCCATTGTTTATCACCTACAGGAATATCTAATGATTTCCATTTTGAAAACCAATCAGAAATCCCTTTTTGATTATCGACAAAATTAATAGCGTTTAAAATACTATCAAAATCTCCAGTTTTTTTTACTTGACGGCTACTAGTCCAAGCCTCTACAGGTGTGCCTCCCCAACTCGAATTAATAATCCCAATAGGAACGTTTAAAGTTTTATGTAATCTACGAGCAAAAAAATAAGCAGCTGCGCTGAACTCAGCAGCAGTTTCTGGACTAGAAGCCTTCCAGCTTCCTTTAAATGTTTTCATTGGTTTTAATGAAAGCTGTCTCTGAACAGTAAACATTCTAATCTCAGAATAATCTGACTTTTCTATTTCTTCTTTTGAATTATTAATAACATCATTAGGGGGCCAACCTCTTAATGGCATCTCCATATTGGATTGACCGGAAGCAAGCCAAACTTCTCCAATCATAACATCTACTAAAGATTTTTTATAAAACTTAGTTTCTATTTCAATAGTAAAAGGACCGCCTGCTTTGGGGGTTTCTAAATCTAATTTCCAATTTCCATTCGGGTCTACTAATGTAGACGATTTACCACCCCAACTGCCTTTAACGCTGAGCGTATCATTTGGAGTACAGCTTCCCCAAAATGAAACCTTGGAACTTTGTTGTAAGACCATATGATCCGAGAACAATGCGTTAAGTTCTATGGGGTTCTTTACGCTCATTTCTTGAGAAAAAGAAAGAGCACTAAGGAAGATAGAAAAAAGCAAATAGGTTAATTTATTAATCATATGAAACTTTTAAATTAATTCCTGTGTCATTAATCCTGACTCATTGAATATGGTTTTGAAGTTTTATCAGTCCCCAGATTAATGTTAGGCTCAGAACTCATATCTAAAGAAAAAATAGATCCATTCATAATATCGTCGTAAGTGATGTAGTTTTTAGCATAAACCACCTTCCCTTTTCGAACCGAATTTACATATATATTTTCCTTGGAGTTTTTAGCTGCTTTAATTTCAAAAGTGTTTCCATTTTGAAGATGTAATTTTACACTTTTAAACAGAGGACTTCCCATCGCATATTGTCCAGTTCCGGGGGTTACTGGATAAAAACCCATTGCAGAAAAAACATACCAGGCAGAAGTTTGCCCATTATCTTCATCTCCACACAAGCCATCAGGTGCGGATGAATATAATTTATCCATAATTTCTCTTGCTCGCATTTGTGTTTTCCATGGCTGCTCAAGCCAATTGTATAAGTAAATCGCGTGTTGAATGGGTTGGTTTCCATGTGCATATTGTCCCATATCTCCCACTAACATTTCAGTGATTTCGTGAATTTGCTGACCGTAATACGAATCATTAAACGTTGGCGCAGCTGTAAAAACCTCATCCAAACGATTTCGCATATTTTCTACCCCGCCAAAAGAAGCTGCCAATCCAATTGGATCGTGAAACACGCACCAAGTCCAATGCCACGAAGAACCCTCAGTGAAAGCATCTCCCCATTTGTCTGGAGTAAACGTTTTGGCCCATGTTCCGTCTTTGTTTTTACCCCGCATAAACCCAATCTCTGGATCAAACAACTGCTTATAATTTAAACTTCTATCTCTAAATAAATCAATCTCCTTTTGAGGCTTATTTAAAGCCTCTCCTAATTCGGCTATGCTCCAATCGGCGAAGGCATACTCTAAGGTTCGTGCCGCATTCTCATTGACCCCTACATCATAAGGGACATACCCAAGTTTATTATAATCTGCCGCTCCATAACGACCTACAGAACTCACAGGACCTACACTATTAGTGTTTTTTATAATTGCTTCGTAAAGAGTTTCAATATCATACCCGCGAATCCCTCTCAAATAAGCATCTGCAATATTGATAGCAGAGTTGGACCCTACCATACAATCTCTGTGTCCGGGACTAGCCCATTCTGGCAACCAACCACTTTCGTTATAAGTGTTAACCAAACCTTGCATTAGCTGGCTGGTGTACTCGGGATACATGATAGTGAAAAATGGAAACACAGCCCTAAAAGTGTCCCAAAACCCATTATCAGTAAACATATAGCCTGGCAGAACCTCACCATTATACGGACTGTAATGAACGATTTCATTAGCGATATTAAGCTCATAAAACTTTCTTGGAAACAATAAGACTCTATACAGAGCCGTGTAAAATGTTCTGTATTGTTCAACTGTACCCCCATCAATTTCTATTCTACCTAGTTCTGTATTCCACAGAGCTGCTGCTTTGGTTTTTGTTTGATTAAAGGTATCCGAACCGATTTCTCTTTTTAAATTCAATTTTGCCTGTTCTAAGCTTATAAAAGAAGACGCTACTTTGGCTGTTATTTTTTCGCTATTCTTTGTTTTAAAACTGACAACCGCTCCTACATGATAGCCTTCAGCCGTTAATTCCTGGCTTAATTTACTGTTTTCTAACTTAGATTTTTTATTGACGGACCATGTTTGTGATGTTTCAAAATCTTTATCAAAATAAATGACAAAATAATTATGAAAATTTTCGGGAACCCCTCCAGAATTATTGCGACAATACCCTACAATTTTTCGTTCTTCAGGAAATACTTTAACCATTGAACCCTTAAAAAACCCATCCACTAAAATATGGGCATTATCTGTTTTTGGAAATGTAAATTGAAACTGCGCCCCCCGCTCTGTTGGCGCTATTTCGGTTGTAACATCATAGTCTGCTAAGTATACTTTGTAGTAATGGGGCTTGCTAATTTCTGCTTTATGAGAATACCATGAGGCCCGTTCGTCCTCGTTAATTTCTAGCTTACCCGTTTCAGGAAATAATGAAAACGCTGCATAATCATTAATCCAAGGACTTGGTTGATGTGTTTGCTTAAATCCTCTGATTTTATTAGCGTCGTAAGTATACCCCCATCCATTACCCATTTCGCCTGTTTGTGGAGTCCAAAAATTCATCCCCCAGGGAGTTGCTATTGCTGGATAAGTATTTCCATTAGACAGTTCAAAGGCAGAGTCAGAACCCACTAAAGGATTCACAAAATCTACAAGGCTAATAGGTTGGTCTTGACTACAAACCTCTGTGGATATAATCATAAAAAAACACAACAGAATTTTTACTAATTTCATTTACTATATGAGTTAACTTGATTTTTAAATGTATAAATATTAAATTGAATGTGTCCCTAAACACAATTATTGTTGGTCAAAGCTAGGAGATTCAGAATCTATTCCCCAAATTTTGTTTGGAATATTAGAAGACTCGAAATCTATAATTCCACCATTTTTAATGAAATCCCAATCGATCCAAGTTGACTTGTACTTTTTGCCATTAATTTTCAAGGAATTAATATAAGGGTTTTCTTTGGAGCCTCCATTAATGGTTAATACCCCATTGGGAAGATTCAATATTACTTTTTCAAATTGAGGTGTATTTACAGAAAAACCCGCAACACCTGGAATCATTGGATAAAGTCCAACGGAGGCAAATACATACCAAGCCCCCATAGTTCCTAAGTCGTCATTTCCAGGAAGTCCTGTTGGTTCGCTCGTGTACATCTCATTAAATACTCTATGAACAACCTCAGAAGTCTTATAGGAAGCATCCGTCCAATTATATATCCAAGGCGCTTGAAAGTCAGGCTCATTACCTGCTGCAAACCAGGCGTCATCGTATGAGGCGTCTAAACGCTCGAAAAAAACATCCAAACGGTCTTCAGCTGCCTTTGACCCGCCAAGAGTATCGATTAACCCAGTTAAATTGTAAGGAACCATCCAGAAGTAATTCTTATAGGTTGCTTCTCTCCAATCATGCTCTATATATTTCCACTTACCATTTGGATACCTAGAATTTAACCATTTATTATTTGGGTTATAAATATTTTTCCAATTTTGAGATCTATTAATAAAATAAGAGGCATCTTCTGTTAGGTTTAAAGCTTGAAGTGCAAATTGACCGATAGCAAAATCAGACGAAGTATATTCTAACATCATTGAAGCAAATGTATGACCATCTCTTAAATACTCCTTTAAGTAGGGACGAATTTCTTGATTTTGAGAACGCAAAAGAGGAATAGTAGCCCCGCGCTTCATATAGTCAAAAGCTCTTTTTAAATCAAAATTGGTCGCACCAAAAGCATAAGAATTGGAAATAAGAATTGGAGTGGGATCTCCTTGCATTATACCTGTTTCAATATTCGCTAAAATCCAACGTCCATACCCTCCACTTTGATCTGCAAAATCAACTAAAGACTTCATCATATCACTGCTCTCGTCGGGATATAACATAGCGACTAGCTGTGCTTGCGTACGATAGGTATCCCATACACTGAAGGAACTGTATTGAGCATTACCATGAGTTTTATGAACTTTAAAATCCGCTCCCATGTACTCGCCGTTTTCATCACTAACAATATTGGGATGTATTAAAGAGTGATATAAGTGAGTATAAAATTGAATCTTACGATCTGTATTAGGAGATTCGATTGTAATTTTTGACAAGCTAGAATCCCATGCAGCTTCTGCCTTTTTTTTATAGTCAGAAAAACCGCCATCTATGATACCAGCCTTCATGTTTTCTTTAGCATTTTTTATTGAAACATATGAAATTGCTATCCGATAATTGACCTCATTATTGGAAGAGGTATCGAATGAAAAGTACGCACCAGAATCCTTTCCAGAAGCATGAATCTCATCTTCTAATAAAGCATTTCGCTGCCAGGTTCCATTAGAACTTGAATCTCTGTCAAATTGGGCCACAAAATATATTCTATAATTTGTAGAGGACCCACAAAAATCCCCGCCCTCAGCAAAACCTTCACAACTTGAATCAGAAGTAATTTTTACCATTGCATTTGATATATCAGTAGAACTGATTCCGGCACCAATTATAACAGTACCTGAATTTGTGGCTTGCTCAAACCTAAAATTTGCTAGCCCTAAACGTTTATTAGCAGTGAGATTAGCAATTGTATTATCTTGCATTTCAAGAGATAGAAACCCAGCATGCGCTTCATTTATTGATTTATATTTTTCAAAACCATCCATATTAGTCGGCGATTTTTTTAGCTGACCTGCAAGGGGTAAAACAGGAAAGTTTCCCATGTGGGGGCATCCAGCTCCGCTTAGTTGGTTAATCACAAAACCCTTGTGAGGAGAGAAAAAGCTTGGAGTAAACTGAACCATCCCAAAAGGGTAAGTCGCTCCAATAAAATTATATCCACAGCCTAATCCACTCCCTTGTGATCCGATTTGGGTGTCGACAACTTTAGATAATTGCTGAGCTTTTAAAGACGAAAAACTCATCAAAAAAAGTATTAAAAAAACAGGAAAACGGAAATAATTTATGGAAACGCCCATTACCCTGAACGTAGATCTAAAAACTATGTTGAGTGTGTGCAAAATGATCTTCATAGATATTCTAATGACTATTTATTTTAACTAAAATTTTTGAATTTTCAAATAACTTTATTAAATATAAGATTGACCTATTAAGTACAGGATTAATTACCGATTAATGGTAGATTAATTTTTGTTTAATTTAGTTAATTAAGTTGCAAATAAAGACTAAAAAGTCATTAATTAATGGGGGTTCAAGCATTTAAACATTAGCATCCTACTTAGTATATCAACAATTTACTTCATGTAAAAGATTAATAAATAATTTAATAAAGGAACAAAAAAATAGTATTTTTGAAGTATGTCAAAAGAAAAGGAACTAAAAAACTGGAAACTAAAACTTCATGAAGTTATTTATGAAGCAGATACTCCAGCAGGCAAACTATTTGATGTTATCTTATTATTTGTGATACTGTTAAGCATTCTTCTTGTGATGTTTGAAAGTGTTGAAGGCATAGGTTCAAAATACAGTTATATCTTAGATATTTCAGAATGGATCATCACTGTTTTATTCACTATAGAATATTTGGCTCGAATTATTTCTGTTAAAAACCCAAAAACGTATATATTTAGTTTTTATGGAATCATTGACTTGCTATCCACAATTCCTAAATACATCTCTCTTTTCATCTTAGGAACGCATTCATTAGTGGCGATTAGAGCCTTACGATTACTGCGTGTTTTTAGGATATTAAAACTCTCAAGGTTCATTGGTGAAAGTGCCAATTTTGGCAAAGCACTTAAACGAAGTCGAGCTAAAATATCCGTATTTCTTTCGTTTGTAATTGTGCTGTGTATCATTTTAGGAACTGTTATGTATCTAGTAGAAAGCAAGGAAGGGAGCGGCTTTACAAGCATCCCAAGAAGTGTTTATTGGGCGATTGTTACACTAACCACGGTTGGCTACGGAGATATTGCACCAATTACTGCACTAGGACAATTTATCGCCTCATTAATTATGATTCTAGGATACGGAATCATAGCAATCCCTACAGGAATTGTAACCTCTGAAATGACAAAATCTGAAAAAGAAACAATTCCCAACAATACTCAAAATTGCTCTAATTGTAATGAAGCCTATCATATTGATGATGCCGAATTTTGTCACAAATGTGGACATAAATTAAACCATGGATAAGTATCTAATTTCAATTGTAGGTCCCACAGGAATAGGAAAAACTAGCCTTAGTTTAAAACTAGCTTCTTATTTTGAGGCTGATATAATTTCTGCAGACTCAAGACAGTTTTATAAAGAAATCCCGATAGGTACTGCAGCACCTACAGCCACTGAATTAAACATAGCAAAACATCACTTCATACACCACAAATCAATTAAAGATAGTTATAGTGTTGGAACTTTTGAAAAGGATGCAAACGCACAAATAGAGCAATCACATCTATTAAACCAGGTGGTTATTATGGTGGGAGGCTCTGGATTATACGTCGATGCAGTCATTAAAGGATTTGATGATTTTCCGGACGTTAA
>Ga0209197_1001208_pt1 | contig 16688 bp, 7 predicted proteins | sample COGITO_mtgs_1105_4_FD_184802 | JGI IMG/M metagenome (GOLD analysis project Ga0209197, IMG submission 184802) | Pelagic marine microbial communities from North Sea - COGITO_mtgs_110512 (SPAdes) (version 2) | ecosystem: Environmental > Aquatic > Marine > Epipelagic ... | reverse complement strand
TTCCTCCAGCATTGTATGCTGGGTGTGGCTCTTTATCTATGGCTATTGTAGCGCCAACTCCTTTGTGTAAATTAATTTCTTGTTGAAAAATAGCTCCCAATGCACTGTTTTTTGAATTTAAAACAACTGCTTTAATATGCATAGATGTATCTACTGTGATAGGTGTTGAATATAATTTTGAAGGAAATGATTTGTCAGTAGAATAGTATATTGGGTAGCTAGAGGAAGTAGTATTTAATTCATAAGTTAAACGATCACTTACATGAGTTAATTTACCTTTTACAGAATAGATGTGGTTAGCATAATTTACGTCTAGTAAGTCAAATTGTTTTTGATAGTGCTCTAATCTATAAATGAAATCTGAATAATTTTTATGTTCAGGAGAAGACCAGAGCACTTCACTTAAAGCTACTGCTCTTGGAAAAGCCATATATTCTACTTGTTTTTCTGTTTCCATATATTCTGTCCAAACATTTCCTTGAGCACCCAATACATAAGTAGCTTCTTTATCAGTTAACCCCTCTGGTATTGGATTAAAATGATATACTTTTTCTAGAGGTAAAAATCCACCTATAGCTAGAGGTTCATTTTCATTTTCCGATTGATAATGATCAAAATAACAATGAGAACCCGGTGTTAAAATAACATCATGCCCCTCTTTTGCTGCTTGAACAGCACCACTAGTTCCACGCCAAGACATCACAGTTGCATTAGGTGCTAAACCACCTTCTAGAATTTCGTCCCATCCAATGATTTGCTTCCCCTTGGTATTGATATATTTTTCCATCCTTGCAATAAAATAACTTTGCAAGCCATGTTCGTCTTTTAATCCCTCTTTTTTTATAAGTTTTTGACAGTGAGCGCAATTTTTCCAATTGGTTTTTGGGGCTTCATCTCCGCCAATATGAATGTATTTTCCAGGAAATAATGTCACAACTTCGTCTACGACATCTTCTAAAAACTTAAAAGTACTTTCTTTTGGACAATACACTTCATTAAAAACTCCCCACTTGGTAGCTACTTCCACTTGTTTTCTAGTACAGCCCAATTCTGGGTATGCAGCAATGGCAGCTTGTGAATGACCTGGCATTTCAATTTCTGGAATAATGGTTACTTGTCTTGTTTTTGCATAAGCAACTACTTCTTTTATTTGTTCTTGAGTATAAAACCCTCCATAAGGTTTGCCATCAAATTGATGTGGCTGGTCATTGTAATGACCAATTAAGGTTTCGTTTCTAAAAGCTGCTATTTCTTGAAGTTTTGGATATTTTTTTATTTCTATTCTCCATCCTTGATCTTCGGTTAAATGCCAATGAAAAGTATTCATCTTAAGCCTAGCCATTAAGTCTATGTATTTTTTTATAAAATCTACAGAAAAAAAATGACGGCCTACATCTAAATGCATTCCTCTGTATTTAAATTGTGGTTCATCTTTAATGTTAATACAAGCTATTTTAAATGTGTTAGCGCTAGATGGTAAGGGAATTAGTTGAAGTAAACTCTGCACCGCATAAAATGCACCTTTAGCATATTTAGATTTTATGGTAATGTCATTTTTAGAGACGTCTAACTCATAACCTTCGTCATTGTTGATAGAGTCATCAATTTTAAAAGTAATTTTTTTGGAACTATTATTATTTGAAAACTCAAAATTGTAATTCTCTTTCAGATATAAATCGAAATAGTTTGATACTTCCAAAAGTTTGGGTTCAGAAACAATTGCAACATCATGATTAAAAATAAAGGACCCAGTTTCAATTTTTTGAGATAAGGGTCTCGGAATAATGGAGGATTTAATTATTTCGTCTATTTCAGGACGACACCCTGTTAATAGTATAATTATTAAGAACTTTAAATAAAGATGTGTTTTCATTTAGTATATTGTGTTCGTAAAGTTAACAATCTATTTGAATGAGTATTAAATCGCATCATTTTTGTTAATTTATAGATGTTTCAACCTTTGGCTAAACTCAGTAGTTGTTTGTCTAATTTAATTAGTTAAAAAGTATTTTTTTTTAATTTTTACAAATTAAACCCAAATTCTAATTAAAAATGAATATTAAAAAAGTTAATATAGATAAAATATATATTCTTGTATTTTTTTTGATGTTAGGTGCTTGTAATAATCAGCCTGAATATAAAGAAAATTCTTTAATCAAGTTTGTAGATCCTTTTATAGGTACTGGTGGTCATGGTCATACCTACCCAGGAGCTTCAATGCCGTTTGGGATGATGCAGTTAAGCCCAGACACTCGTTTAGATGGGTGGGATGGTTGTTCTGGATATCATTATTCTGATGATGAAATTTATGGTTTTTCTCACACACATCTTAGCGGAACTGGTGTATCTGATTATGGTGATATTTTATTAATGCCAACAAATCAAGCTATTTTAAATAATGGAGCTAATGGTGAGAAAGGATATAAATCTAAATTTTCTCATAAAAATGAAGTTGCCCAGCCCGGCTATTATAAAGTTCACCTAGAAGATACTAATATAGATGTAGAATTAACGGTTTCCAAAAGAAGTGGTATTCATAAATATGAGTATCCCTCTTCAAAAAACCAAGTACTAATTTTAGACTTAGAACATAGAGATGTATTGAATGATTCTAATATGTCTATTGTTAATGATAAGGAAATAACAGGATTTAGACATTCTAAAGCATGGGCAACCAATCAGTTTCTTTTTTATTATATAAAATTCTCACATCCTATAAAAGATTTAGATAAATATAATAAGGTATCACCGACTAAAGAAAGTTTTGAGTTTATAAATCCTAACAATGATCCGGTTTTTATTAAAATAGGAATCTCTGCGGTAGATGTAAAAGGCGCAAAACAAAATTTAGAACAAGAAATTGGAAATAAATCTTTTGAAGAGGTTAAAAAAGAAGCACAACAAACTTGGGAAAGTCAATTACATAAAATAGTAGTTGAAGACAATAACCAAACCAATAAAGTTAATTTTTACACTGCAATGTATCATAGCATGCTTGCTCCAAATTTATATCAAGATGTAGATGGTAAGTATCGAGGAATGGATTTAAATATTCATGAAACTAACGATTTTAAGTATTACACTGTTTTTTCTCTATGGGATACATACCGTGCAACTCATCCTTTGTATACTATTATAGAACAAGAGAGAACCAATGACTTTATTAATACTTTTTTAGCAAAATTTGATGAAGGAGGTATTATGCCTATTTGGGATTTGGCAGCTAATTATACAGGTTGTATGATTGGGTATCATGCAGTTCCTGTGATAGCAGACGCTTATCTTAAAGGAATTCGAAATTATGATGTAAAGAAAGCTCTAAAAGCAATGAAACACTCTGCAACTAGAGACAGGCTAGGGCTAGATTCTTATAAAAATATTGGATTTATTCCAGTAGAAAAAGAATCAGAATCGGTTTCCAAAACACTAGAGTATGCGTATGATGACTGGACAATTGCTCAAATGGCCAATTCTATGGGTGAACAAGAAGATTATAAAACCTTTATAGAGCGATCTCAAAACTATATAAATGTATTTGATCCAACAACTAAGTTTATGAGAGGTAGATTTAGGAATACTTGGTTTGCACCCTTTGATCCTTATGAAGTAAACTTCAACTATACGGAAGCCAATTCTTGGCAATATAGTTTTTATGTTCCTCATGATATCACTGGTTTTATGAATTTATTAGGTGGAAAAGATCAATTAGAAAAACAATTAGATAGCCTATTTACTGCTAATGATAAAACTTCTGGTAGAGAACAGGCAGACATTACAGGATTAATAGGGCAATATGCTCATGGTAACGAACCTAGCCATCATATGGCCTATTTATATAATTTTGTAAACAAACCTTATAAAACCCAAGAAAAAACACGTCAGATTTTAACTGAATTATACACCAACTCACCTGATGGAATTTCTGGAAATGAGGACTGTGGTCAAATGAGTGCTTGGTATATTTTTTCTTCTTTAGGTTTTTATCCTGTTACTCCAGGATCTAATCAATACATTATAGGAAGTCCCTTGTTTGATAAAGCAACCATTCATTTAGAAGATGGAAATTCATTTACAGTAGAGGCTAAAAACAATTCTTTAGAAAATAAATACATCAAAAATGTGCAGCTTAATAACAAGACTTATCCGTATTCTTATCTTAAACACAGTGATATTGTAAATGGTGGGAATTTAGTTTTTGAAATGACAGATAGTCCTACAAACTGGGGAACAAGTGATGATTTTATTCCTTCAACAGAAATTAAAGATCATAAAATAATTCCTGCACCTTTTATCAAAAAAGGAGATATTGTTTTTAAGGGTAGTACAGTGGTAGAATTAGCAAGTGTTGAAAAAGAGGCTGATATATTTTTTAGACTAGGTAATAAAGGAGGTTTTAAAAAATATACAAAACCTTTTGTTATTGATGATTTTATTAACCTCTCTGTATATGCTCAAAGAGAAGGTGAAAAAAGTGCTGTTATTTCAACTGATTTTTATAAAAAAAATCCTAACTTAAAAATTAAGTTATACACAGATTATGAAAATCAATACAATGCTGGAGGAAATGATGCCCTTATTGATGGTATTTTAGGAGCAGAGGATTATAGAACAGGTACATGGCAAGGCTACAATGATACAGATTTAAATGCTGTTGTTGATTTAGGTAAAGTAAAGCATATAAATAATGTGAAAATATCATTTTTAAGAGACCAACGATCTTGGATATTTTTACCTAAAGATTTAAAAATAGTTACTTCTTCGGATGGGGTGAATTTTAATAAATATCATAATTTTAGATTCAATTTACCAACAAATACAGATGATATAAAAATTAAAACCATTGATTTTTCTAAATCAACAAAAGCTAGGTATATAAAAGTTATGGCAAAAAATTATGGTGACGTCCCAAAATGGCATGTGGGAGCCCCTTTTAATGGTAAAGCCTGGATATTTGTAGATGAAATTCAAATAAAATAGTAAAAAATGAAAAGAAGAAACTTCCTTCAAAAAGCATCTTTGTCTACTATTGGCGTCGTAGCATCAGCTTCTGTAGTAGCATGCAAGTCAAACATAGAAAAAAATAACTCTAGTAGCAATGTGAATACAACTAGTGTAAAACCCATAGTAATTGCTACATGGAATGTACCAAATGCAACAGCCAAAGCATGGGAGATTTTAGACAATGGAGGAATTTCTTTAGATGCCGTAGAACAAGGGTGTATGATAGAGGAAGCAGATGTTAATAATTCATCTGTTGGTAAAGGTGGATTCCCAGATAGAGATGGAAATGTGACCTTAGATGCTTGCATTATGGATAAAGATGGAAATTATGGTGCAGTGATGTGTGTTCAAAATATTACACATGTAATTTCTCTAGCCAGAAAAGTTATGGAGGAAACTCCTCATGTAATTCTTGCTGGAGAGGGTGCAGAAAAATTTGGGTATGATTTAGGTTTTAAAAAAGAGAAACTATTAACTGAATTCTCAAAAAAAGCATGGAAAAAATGGAAGGAAACCTCCAATTATAAACCTGTTATTAATATAGAAAATCATGACACTATTGGAATGTTAGCTATAGATCATAACGGAGATATTTCGGGTGCTTGCACTACAAGTGGCCTTTCCTATAAAATGGCTGGTAGAGTAGGAGATTCTCCAATTATTGGTGCAGGCTTATTTATAGATAATGAAGTAGGAGGTGCCACCGCTACAGGGATGGGAGAAGAGGTGCTAAAAACAGTAGGTAGTTTTTTAATTGTTGAACTCATGCGTCAAGGAAAAACACCACAAGAAGCTTGTGAAGAGGCAGTGAGAAGGGTGGTAAAGAAATCAGGGGATCGGTATAAAGATTTTCAAGTAGGATTCATTGCTCTGAATAAAAAAGGAGAAACTGGAGCTTATTGTATTCACGAATTTTTTAATTATAATATTTATAGTCATGGTGAAAATAAAAATTATGAGTCATTATTTTTTAATAAAGTTTAATTATGTCAAAAAATAAATCATACAAAAGTGCACTTATCTTCTTAACTACCTTATTTTTTCTGTGGGGTTTTATTACTGTATTGGTAGACAGTTTAGTCCCAAGGTTAAAAGATGTTTTTGAAATGTCATATGCCAAGACAGTATTGGTTCAGTTTGCTTTTTTTACAGCATTTTTTGTTGTTTCAGTTCCGGCTGGAGCTGTTTTGTCTAAAATAGGTTACAGAAAAGGAATTGTTTTAGGACTACTAATTATGGCTTTGGGCTGTTTGCTTTTTTATCCAGCTGCAGAATTTAGAAACTTTACTATTTTTTTAATTGGGTATTTTACATTAGCTGGAGGAATTACAGTACTTCAAGTAGCTGCCAATCCATATGTAGCATTATTAGGCTCAGAGGAAGGTGCCTCTAGTAGATTAAATTTATCACAGGCTTTTAATTCTTTAGGAACCACTATAGCACCTGTTGTGGGAGCTTTGTTTTTATTAAGTGACTCTGTAAAAACCTCAGAAGAAATTAACGCATTATCTACTTTAGAAAAAGTAGATTATTATGCAGCAGAAGCAGCAACAGTTCAAACACCATTTCTACTCATAGCAACTTTTATTGGAATATTAGCAGTTGTTTTTGCATTTATAAAATTACCAAAAGTAATGCAAGAAAGCCCTAAAGGAGGATACTTATCCTTATTAAGGAATAAGTTAATGCTTATGGGAGCTTTAGGTATTTTTGTATATGTAGGAGCAGAGGTTGCTATTGGAAGTTTTTTAGTAAACTATTTTAACGATATGAATTTAGCCGTTATTGTAGCCGATAACGAAACGATGATGAGAATCGCTAATAGTATAGCTAGTACTTTCAATAAAACTTTTTCTAACTCAGATCCTAAATCTTTGCTTGGTATTTTTATTATTTTCTATTGGGGAGGTGCTATGATTGGGCGTTTTGTAGGTGCTTATTTAACAAGAATATTACCAGCAGGTAGAGTTTTAAGTATTTTTGCTCTATTAGCTATTGTAATGATAGCTATTTCCATTACTACAAATGGATTAATTTCTATGTGGTCTATTTTAGCGGTAGGTTTGTTTAATTCTATTATGTTCCCAACCATATTTACATTAACATTAGAGGGTTTAGGAGAGCTAAAAGCCCAAGCTTCCGGACTACTTTGTATGGCTATAGTAGGTGGTGCGATAATTCCGTTTTTATTTGGTAGTTTAATAGATGGTTTTGGATTTAAAACTGCCTTTCTTTTAACGATGCTTTGCTATGGATATATATTGTATTACGGAAAGCTAAAGTCTTCATAGTTTTAAACCACACATTTAATATTAATAAATCTATAAACTTATTAAAACCAAAAAAACCCGAAACTATATTTCGGGTTTTTTTGGTTTTAATATAAAGTAATTTATTTTCTTTTTGTTTGTTGTTCTTGAGCTTGTTTCATTGCGTCGTCTAAACGCTGTCTAAACTTACTCTTTTTCTTTTCAGGACGTTTTTTGTTTTCTTCAATTTGAGCATGAATCTTAGCTTCATCAATCACATAGTTTTTAATCACTAACATAATAGTAATGGTTAGTAGATTAGAAACAAAATAGTATAAACTCAAACTACTAGCATAATTATTAAAGAAGAATAACATCATTATAGGAGAGAAGTAAATCATATACTTCATCATTTTACCCATGTCTGGCATCCCTTCCTGGGTTGGAGCTTGCATATTCATTTGCTGACTCTGATTCATTTTCATGTAAAAGAAAATTGCTATAGAAGCAAGTATAGGAAATAAACTTACGTGATCTCCATAAAAAGGAATTTTAAATGGTAAGTTAAAAACGGTATCATAAGATGATAAATCATTAGCCCATAAAAAACTTTTACCTCTTAATGCTATGTTAGAAGGGAAAAACTTAAATAAGGCAAAGAATACTGGCATTTGTAATAATGCAGGTATACATCCAGACAACATGCTCACTCCAGCTTTTCGTTGAACCGCCATGGTTTCCTGTTGGCGCTTCATCGCATTTTCTTTACCAGGGTATTTTTCATTTAATGCATTTAATTCTGGACGGATTACTTTCATTTTTGCACTTGATACATATGATTTGTATACAAGTGGAGACATAATAATTCTAACTACGATGGTCATTAAAATGATGATTAAACCGTAATTACCCATAAAACCTTCCAGCATTCCAAAAATGGGTATAAATATCCATCGGTTAATGGTTCCGAAAATACCCCAACCTAAATCAGCTGTTTCGTTAAGATTTGTTCCTTCATAGTTAGATAACTTCTCGTAATCAGATGGTCCATAGTACCACTTCATATTGTAATTCAATTCTCCGTTTGTTAATTCTAATGGAGTTTTTAAGCTATATTTTTTTGTAAATACACTATCTATTGCTTCATCTTTAACTAAATCTTGTGAGGCAATAGCTGCATTGTTAAAAGGAGTATCAGATACTAAAATAGATGAGAAAAAATGTTGTTTGTAAGAAACCCAATCTACATCATTAACAATATCATTATCCTCACTAGCTAAATAGTCTACCTCATTATCAGATTTGTAATAATAATATGAGTACATTGTGTTTTCAGTACTTATACTTTTCTCATGACGATACCCTTTCAAAGACCAATCTAAATTGATAGTGTTAGATGAATTTATTACAGTACTTAAGCCTTGAGATCTTACAGCAAAGTTTACCATGTAATCATCGGTCATCTCATATCTATATTCTAAAAATTGAGTATCTGAAACTTTCAATTTCATCGAGAGAACTTGAGAAGAACCATTATTTGTTAGTGATGGTTCAAAAAATAAGTCTTTGGTATTTAAAATTCTGTTGTCTGTTGTGCCAAAATTAATATTAAAGCTCGCATTATTGTCTTTAATCATGTGAAGAGGTAGTGAATCATGAGTTTCATAACCTTTAATAACGGCTTCAGTAATTTGCCCTCCTTTATTATTAATTTTTAGAAGTAATAATTCATTTTCTAAAGTGGTTGTTCCTTCATTCCCATTAATAACACTACTTGCAAAAGCACCAAGTTGGTTTTGTAAATTAGCTTGTTTTAAAGAATCACTTTCAATTACAGGAATAGTACCTGTTGCTGAGTTGGTGTTGTTTTTTGGAACTTCTGTTACTTGCTCTGTGGTATTTTTTGTGTTTTGATCAATTTCTGGTTGGTTAGAACTCATCCACCAAAAAAGAATACCTCCTATAAGAATCATTCCTATAAAGGAATTAACATCAAATTTTTTTTCTTCCATATATTTTAAAATGTCAAGTTGTCATTTTTGCTCCCTAAAAATTTTGAAAGCGATGACAAATGTAATAAAATGACTCCTCATAGGAGGAATATCAGTGTTTTAATTAATTATACCTATATAATGCAAACAGTATTCCATTATTTAGAATGCTGAAGAGCAGCTTTAACAAAATCAACAAATAAAGGATGTGGATTTAAAACAGTACTCTTGTATTCTGGGTGGTATTGAACACCTACAAACCAGGGATGATTTGGAATTTCAATAATTTCTACCAACCCTGTTTTTGGATTTACTCCAGTAGTTTGCATTCCTTTTGGGCTCAGAAATTTTAAATACTCATTGTTAAACTCATAGCGATGTCTATGTCTTTCGCTAATCATTGTTTTTTTGTAAGCTTTAAATACATTAGATCCTTCCGAAATTTCGCAGTCCCAAGCTCCCAATCGCATGGTGCCACCTTTTTTTGTAACTTCCTTTTGATCCTCCATTAAACAAATTACAGGGTGAGAAGTATGTTCGTTCATTTCTGTAGAGTTCGCTTCTGCCAAACCTAAAACATTTCTAGAGTACTCTATAACTGCCATTTGCATACCCAGACAGATTCCAAAAAATGGAATATTATTCTCTCTTGCATATTGAACCGCTTTAATTTTACCTTCAATACCTCGGTCTCCAAACCCAGGAGCAACTAAAATTCCATTCAGTCCTTTCAAATGTTCAGAAACATTTCCAGGAGTTAGATCTTCTGAATGAATCCAGCGAATAGTAACTTTAGTTTCATTGGAAGCACTGGCATGAATTAATGCTTCAGAAATAGATTTGTATGAGTCTTGTAATTCTACATATTTACCAATAAGACCAACTTCAACTGTTGATGTTGGATTTTTATATTTTTTTAAGAAATTATTCCAAACGGTTAAAATTGGTTGTTTTTCTTCACTTAATTTTAGTTTTTTGAGAACAACAGTATCTAAGCCTTCTTCAAACATTAAGTTAGGAACATCATAAATAGTAGATGCGTCTAGAGATTGAATTACATCCTCTTTTTTTACATTACAAAATAATGCTAATTTTCTTTTTATATCATCTGAGATTTCATGTTCGGTTCTGCAAACCAGTACATCAGGGTTTACACCACTCTGCATTAATGTTTTTACAGAATGTTGTGTAGGTTTTGTTTTAAGCTCACCAGCTGCAGCTAGATAAGGAATAAGCGTTAAATGAATAACTATTGCATTTTCTTCACCCAATTCCCATAGTAATTGACGAACAGATTCTACATATGGCAAAGATTCAATATCTCCAACAGTTCCTCCAATTTCTGTTATTACAATATCAAAATCACCAGTATTCCCTAATATTTGCACACGGTGTTTTATTTCGTCAGTTATGTGAGGAATTACTTGTACAGTTTTTCCTAAAAACTCTCCTTTTCTTTCTTTATCAATAACAGATTGATAAATTCTACCAGTAGTAACGTTATTTGCCTGTGATGTAGGAATATTAAGGAAACGCTCATAATGTCCTAAATCTAGGTCAGTTTCAGCACCATCATCTGTAACATAACATTCACCATGTTCGTATGGATTCAAAGTACCTGGATCTATGTTTATGTAGGGATCTAACTTTTGAATAGTAACAGAAAATCCACGTGCTTGTAGAAGTTTTGCTAAAGATGCAGCTATGATTCCTTTTCCAAGCGAAGAGGTTACGCCTCCAGTGACGAAAACGTATTTGGTTTTGTTCATGTTTTGTTAGGTTTGAGCAAAAGTACTAACTCTTGATTTTCTCACAAACAAAAACATCAAAAAACATTTAATAAAAATCCCTGTAAGGAAGGATTATAAATATTTTTAATTTTTTTAGACTTAGTATTTGTCAAAAATAAAAACAGTTGTATATTTGCGCACGCTTTTAACGAGGTGAATATCGTTAAATAACAAACTAATAGTAAGAATACTTTTTAAAAATATATACAATGCCGAAAAGAACGTTTCAGCCATCAAAAAGAAAGAGAAGAAACAAACATGGTTTCATGGAAAGAATGGCCTCTGCTAATGGTAGAAAGGTATTAGCTCGGAGAAGAGCAAAAGGAAGGAAAAAAATCTCTGTTTCATCTGAATCTAGACCAAAAAAATAATGATTAACAATTGTTAATAATATGGGTGTTGCTTTTTTAAGTAACACCTTTTTTTATACCATCTATCGAAGTATTTTTACAAAACGAGAAAAAACATTAAAACAAAATCATGCCCAAAAGAGAAGATTTAAAATCTATTTTAATTATCGGTTCAGGTCCAATAGTAATTGGTCAAGCTTGTGAGTTTGATTATTCAGGATCACAATCTCTGAGATCTTTGACAGAAGATGGAATTGAAACGATATTAATTAATTCTAATCCGGCAACCATCATGACAGACCCCTCAATGGCTGATCATGTGTATTTATTGCCACTGACTACGAAGTCTATTTTGAAAATCCTAAACGAACATCCTCAAATAGATGCTGTGTTGCCAACTATGGGAGGTCAAACTGCATTAAATTTATGTATAGAGGCAGATGAGAAAGGAATATGGGAAGATCATGATGTAAAATTAATTGGTGTAGATATAGATGCCATTAATATCACCGAAGATCGAGAGAAGTTTAGAGAATTAATGGGTGAGATTGGGGTTGGAATGGCACCTCAAGCCACAGCTACCTCATTTTTAAAGGGAAAAGAGATAGCTCAAGAGTTTGGTTTTCCTTTATGTATTAGAGCTTCATACACATTAGGTGGTGCTGGTGCTGCTATTGTATATGAGGAGGAAGATTTTGATAAATTACTTCGAAGAGGTCTCGAAATTTCTCCTATTCATGAAGTCATGATAGACAAGGCAATGATGGGTTGGAAGGAGTACGAATTAGAATTATTGAGAGACAAGAATGACAATGTAGTTATAATTTGTTCCATAGAAAATATGGATCCAATGGGTATTCATACAGGTGATTCCATTACTGTAGCTCCGGCGATGACACTTTCTGATAAAACTTTTCAGAAAATGCGAGACATGTCTATTAAGATGATGCGAAGTATTGGCGATTTTGAAGGTGGATGTAATGTTCAGTTTGCAGTATCACCTGACGAAAAAGAGGAAATTATCGCTATAGAAATTAATCCTCGTGTTTCTCGTTCCTCTGCTTTGGCCAGTAAAGCTACGGGATATCCAATTGCAAAAATAGCTACAAAACTAGCTATCGGTTATACTTTAGATGAGTTAGACAATCAAATTACGAAGTCTACATCGGCATTATTTGAGCCTACGTTAGATTATGTTATCGTTAAAATACCTCGTTGGAACTTTGATAAGTTTGAAGGATCAGATAGAACTCTTGGTCTTCAAATGAAAGCAGTTGGAGAGGTGATGGGGATTGGTAGATCTTTTCAAGAAGCACTTCATAAAGCTACTCAATCGCTTGAAATTAAAAGAAATGGTTTAGGAGCTGATGGAAAAGGGTACACGGATTATAATCAAATCATAGATAAGTTAACTAATGCTTCATGGGATCGTGTTTTTGTAATTTATGACGCTATAGCGTTAGGGATTCCTTTGAGTCAAATATATGATATCACAAAAATTGATATGTGGTATCTTAAACAGTACGAAGAGTTATTTCAACTTGAAAAAGAAATAGCTACCTATACCATAGATTCTTTAGACAAAGAGCTATTGTTAGAAGCTAAGCAAAAAGGATATGGAGATCGCCAGATAGCTCATATGCTAGGTTGTTTAGAAAGTCAAGTCTATAAAAAAAGAGACCAACTTAATATTCAAAGAGTCTATAAATTAGTTGATACTTGTGCTGCAGAATTTACAGCCAAAACACCGTATTATTATTCTACTTTTGAGAATGCTGTTGAAACAGCTTCCGGAGAGGTATATGTTCACAATGAAAGTGTAGTAACAGATAAAAAGAAAATTGTTGTTTTAGGATCAGGACCTAACAGAATTGGGCAAGGAATAGAGTTTGATTATTGTTGTGTTCACGGAGTTTTAGCAGCAGCAGAATGTGGCTACGAAACCATCATGATAAACTGTAATCCTGAAACTGTTTCTACAGATTTTGATACAGCCGACAAATTGTATTTTGAACCTGTTTTTTGGGAGCATATTTATGACATTATCAGACATGAAAAGCCAGAAGGAGTCATTGTTCAGTTAGGTGGTCAAACAGCTCTTAAATTAGCTGAGAAGTTAACGAAGTATGGAGTAAAAATAATAGGAACAAGTTTTGAGTCACTAGATCTAGCAGAAGATAGAGGTAGTTTTTCAACCTTATTAAAAGAAAATAATATTCCTTTTCCTGAGTTTGGGGTTGCAGAATCAGCAGATGAAGCACTTTCCTTAGCAGATGAGTTAGATTTTCCAATATTGGTTAGACCTTCATATGTTTTGGGAGGTCAGGGAATGAAAATTGTAATCAACAAAGAAGATTTAGTTGAACATGTAGTAGATCTATTACGTAAAATACCTAATAACAAACTATTGTTAGATCATTATTTAGATGGTGCTATAGAAGCTGAAGCTGATGCCATTTGTGATGCTGATGGTAATGTGTACATAATTGGTATTATGGAACATATAGAGCCATGTGGTGTTCACTCTGGAGATTCAAATGCAACTTTGCCAGCTTTTAATCTAGGAAATTTAGTGATGCAGCAAATTATAGATCACACAAATACAATTGCTACTAAATTAAATACTGTTGGATTAATTAATATTCAATTTGCAATAAAAAATGACATAGTTTATATTATTGAAGCCAATCCAAGAGCATCAAGAACAGTACCTTTTATAGCTAAGGCATATAAAGAACCTTATGTTAATTACGCGACTAAGGTAATGTTAGGAGAGAAAAAAGTAACTGATTTTAATTTTAATCCACAACTAGATGGGTACGCAATTAAACAGCCAGTATTTTCATTCAATAAGTTTCCAAATGTAGATAAGACATTAGGACCTGAAATGAAAAGTACAGGTGAAAGTATCCTATTTATTGAGAATCTTAAGGATGATGAATTTTATAATTTATATTCTAAACGTAAGATGTATTTAAGTAAATAAGTACGATTTACTGAAGTAACAAAAAAAGCAACCAATATTGGTTGCTTTTTTTGTTAATGATCTAATAGTTGAGAGGTGTTAAAACTGAATATTTAATAATTCTCCACTTATTTGCAGCATAGATAACTCTGCTACTTTTGCTGCATATTTTGCCTGATTCCTATTCAACTCTGAATTGATGAAATTTAACTGAGCTTGTCTAAATTCTATGGATGTGGCCTGACCAAGTTTGTATTTTTCCTGTGTTCTAGTAAAATTATTTTTAGAGGTAAGAATATTGTTTTCCTGTACTTGGAAAATTGTTAGTTTATTTTGATAATCGTCCCAAGCGTTATTAAAATTACGTTCAATGTCTATCATCATAGATTCTTTTTCTAATGCCTTATTTTCTAAATCTATTTTTGCATTGTTAACTCGGGTAGCTGTAGAACCACCATCAAATAAATTCCAGCTTAAATTAAGACCGCCGGAAAGACCAGTGTTAGTTGATACGGCTACAAAAGAAGCAGCATTGTTATTTCCTTTATTCCATCCGTAAGCCCCTGTTAGTCCGATGCTTGGCAAGTATCCAGATTTATTAGCTTTGATAATAAATTCATTAATCATCATATTTTTATCTAACTGTAATAGTGTAACATTATTTGATTTCATTTTATTTATTAAGTCGTTTTGATCTACATCTAATTTAAAATCAATAGAGGTTTCTACATTAAATTCTGAGGTAATTACATTTCCTAAAACTACATTTAAATCACGTTTCGTATTTACCAATTGTTGTTTTGCATTAATTAGATTAATGCTGTCGTTATTCACATCAACCTGTGCATTTAATACATCTAACATCGTCCCTTGTCCATATTCAAATTGATAATTGGCTCTTTTAATTCTATCCTTTGAAATAGCAAGCGTTCTTTCAAGAACGTCTACACTTTCTGAAACCTGAGCTACATTGTAATAAACTGCATATAATTGAGCGATTGTATTTTCTATAGTCTCTCTAGCCTGTAATTCAGATAATTTATAAGTCTCTTTTAACCTCTTATAATTATAATATCTTCCTAATCCATCAAATAGTGTGTAATTTAAATTTATAGAAGCGTTGTAACGAGAACTTTTAGCACCATTTAATTGAGTAGATTCTCCATTTGCAAATTCTGCTTCAATATTATCTTTATTAAAAGTAGCACCTGACGAACTTGTAACAGTTGGTAGGTAGCCAGAATTTAAAATACTAGCATTATTCTTTGCAATTTTTTTAGTGTTGGAAATAATTTTGATTCCATAATTATTTTCTAGGGCTAATTCAATAGCTTCAGAGACTGTTACTATTTTTTGAGCAGTAACAGAATTGATATAAAACGATAAAAAAACTATGATTATTTTTCTAATTTTCATCTGATAAATTTATTCTCTAGTGACACGTTCTACTTCTTCTTTACTAATTTTATTTCCTGTTTGTAACCATTTTAATGTTGTTTTTACATTATTACTAAAAGATAGGAATATTGGTAAAACTATAAGGGTTAAAACTGTGGCAAAACCAATACCGTATGCAATAGATATAGCCATTGGTATTAGAAATTGTGCTTGTCTACTTTCTTCAAAAATTAGAGGCGCTAAACCGGCAACAGTGGTTATTGAAGTAAGAAAAATAGCTCTAAATCTTGCACGACCTGCCTCATATAGAGCATCATCAAAAGACAGCCCTTCTCTGAGGTTATTATTAAATTTTCCAATTAATACTAGACCGTCATTTACCATAATACCAATCAAAGCAATGATACCAAGCATCGATAAAATATTTACTGGATAATCGTGTATCCAATGACCCCAGGCCACAGCAGGTAAACTAAAAGGAATTAAAAACAATAGCAATAGGGGTTGGCTATAGCTTCTAAATGTAAATGCAATTACAATATAAATTAACAAAAGAGCAGATAGTCCAATAGGAGTTAATGAATCTGTAAGTTTAGATTGCTCTCTGTTTTGCCCCTCATATGATGGGGTTACTGTAGGGTATTTTGCTAAAATTCCAGGCATGATATCATTTTTGATTTCTGCCATAATATCTGTTGAACTTGTTTTCTTTGGATCTTTAATGTCTGCTGAAACTTGAATTTCTCGCCTACTCTCCAGATGATTAATAGCAACATCTCCACGCTTTATCTCATAGCTAGCAATTTCTTTGAGAGGAACACGATTTCCGTTTGGAACTAGGATACGCATGTCATCTAAATTTTTGATGGATGATCTTCTTTCTCTGTCATATCTAATCCATACTCGAATTTCATCTTGTCCTCGCTGAAACCGTTGAGCTTGAG
>Ga0209197_1001137_pt1 | contig 17259 bp, 10 predicted proteins | sample COGITO_mtgs_1105_4_FD_184802 | JGI IMG/M metagenome (GOLD analysis project Ga0209197, IMG submission 184802) | Pelagic marine microbial communities from North Sea - COGITO_mtgs_110512 (SPAdes) (version 2) | ecosystem: Environmental > Aquatic > Marine > Epipelagic ... | reverse complement strand
GTAACCTGTACAATGTTTGAGCCGTCGATATCACAAGTGTACAGCTCTAAATCACCACTGCGGTCGGATGTAAATACAATTTTAGTCCCGTCTGGACTCACCGTAGCTTCTGCATCATAACCTGGACCCGAAATCAAGGTGTCTACAATGTGTCCATTGAGGTCGCTTACGTAAATATCAAAATCGGCATAGATGGGCCAAACATAGGCGCCGCTTTCACCGCGCTCAGGTACAGCAGGGCATGCGGTATCACCTCTGAATGTGCTTGCGTAAAGAATGGTAGAGTCGCCCGGCATGAAGTAGGCACATGTCGTGCGGCCTAAATCGTTAGAAATGAGTTGCGGCTCTTTGTCCCAAATGGTGTCTTGGTTCCAGTCAAACGCATAGATCTGATCGCAATTGTTCCCCCATTTCTCTGCATTGCTTTGGAAGGTGAGCATGGAACCGTCAAAGCTGAAGTAGGCTTCCGCATTATCACCACCATTGGTCAACTGTCGAATGCCTTCGAGGTGTATTTCGTCGTCGTATTTAATTTTACTTTCCCATGTCGCTCCGCTCTTTCCATCTGCAGATTCCGAGTTGGATTGGCATGCCAACAGAGCCATTGCCGTGAAGTAAAAAAGTAATTTTTTCATTGGGTTTGCGAATAGTAATTAAAGAATGTTTTTGTCTTTCAGTTCTTTTTCTAGCGCGCTTCCTGGCACTGGATCCCAGCCATGACCGCCCCAAGGGTGGCAACTGCCAATTCTTTTGATGCTCATTAGAAATCCTTTGAAGGGACCGTGTAGTTTTACTGCTTCTGCAGCGTAAGCACTGCAGGTAGGCTGGTAACGACAAGCTGGCCCAAGCAATCTTGAAAATATTGTCCGGTAGAACCAAATCAATAGCAGTAAGGGTGATCCGAGTACTTTAAAGATTAGATCTTTCACGGCCTTCATTAATTAAAGGCTATAGCTTGTTCCTTCTGCGCCGTCTTTGAGCTGAATACCGGCGTCATTCAATTGGTCCCGAATTAAATCTGCCGTTCCCCAATCTTTATTCAACCTGGCTTGAGCCCTTAATTCAATGACCAGTGACATCGCTTTATCCAAAGCTTCTTTGTGCGCATCACCAGAATTATCAGTTTTTGAGCGTAGGCCCAAAACATCGAAGGTGAAGGCGTGTAAAGTCGATTTGAAGGTGGCTAAATCTGATGCGTTCAGTCCAATGCTACCCTCCTCAGCGCCGATCCATTTGATGGCTTCGAACAAGTGGGCAATAAGAATAGGTGTGTTAAAGTTATCACTCATCGCATGGTAACATTTGTCTATCCAAGCCTGAAGAGCAATAGTGGATTCGCTTGAAGGTGCAAGAGTGTCCAATTTTTCAAGCGCACTTAGCAACCTATTGTGTCCCTTTTCTGCAGCAACCAGTGCGTCATTACTAAAATCTAACACACTACTGTAATGCGCCTGCATCATAAAGAATCGAACGACGGACGGGCTAAAACCCTTGTCCAAAAGCGGGCTATCCCCAGCGAACAATTCTCGAGGTAATACCGTGTTTCCAGTACTTTTGCTCATGCGTTTTCCGTTGAGCGTCAACATGTTTGCGTGCATCCAATAGCGGGCTCCTTTATGACCAGAACACGCACTGTTTTGTGCAATCTCACATTCGTGGTGTGGAAATTTCAAATCCATTCCACCGCCGTGAATATCAAAAGTCTCACCTAGATATTTTGTGCTCATCGCGGAACACTCTAGGTGCCAACCTGGAAAGCCAACACTCCAAGGAGACGGCCAGCGCATAATGTGCGTTGGCGATGCTTTTTTCCAAAGTGCGAAATCGGCTGGATTACGTTTTTCTTCTTGACCATCTAGGGCACGAGTGCCTGCCTGAAGCTCATCCATTTTGCGGCCTGAAAGCACCCCGTAGTCGCCACCCATCTCATTGTATGCGTTGACGTCAAAGTAAACAGATCCGTTACTTTCATAGGCCCATCCTTTGTCTAGAATGGTCTGAACCATTTCAATCTGTTCGGAAATGTGACCAGTGGCAGTAGGTTCTATGGAGGGAGGCAAAGCATTAAGTGCGTCCATTACTTTATGAAAGTCAACGGTGTAGCGTTGCACTATCTCCATGGGTTCCAATTGCTCTATGCGGGCTTTTTTGGAAATTTTATCTTCACCAGAATCTGCATCGTTTTCAAGATGGCCTGCATCCGTAATGTTTCGAACGTATCTAACCTTGAACCCTACGTGTTCTAAGTAGCGGAAAATCATATCGAACGATGTGAATGTTCGTGCATTTCCCAAGTGAACATCGCTGTAGACGGTTGGACCACACACGTACATACCAACGCTGCCTTCATGAACAGGAAGAAACGCTTCCTTTTCACCAGTTAGGCTGTTTTCAATCGTAAGGGGGTATGAAGTGTATAATGGTTCCACTAGGCGCCAAATTCAGTTGAAAGGTTGATATAGTCTAAAAATTCTTTCTTTTTTGCTTCATTCTGAAATGCACCACCATATTCAGCAGTAACCGTGGAGCTATCGATATCACGAATGCCACGAGAATTTACGCACAGGTGTTTCGCGTCGATGACACAAGCCACATCGTCAGTGCCCAATGTTTCTTGCAATGCCTGAACTACCTGACGCGTAAGGCGCTCCTGCACTTGAGGGCGCTTTGCGTAGTAATCCACAATGCGATTCATTTTACTCAAACCAACCACTTTACCTTTGGAAATGTACGCAACGTGCGCGCGCCCTACGATGGGTAGCAGGTGATGTTCACAGGTCGAATACACCACGATATTTTTTTCCACGAGCATTTCATTGTAGCGGTACGAATTTTCGAAAGTGCTCATTCCAGGCTTGCGCGCAGGATCTAGCCCCCCAAAGGCTTCATTGACATAAAGTTTCGCTACCCGCATTGGAGTTCCTTTCAAACTGTCGTCTTCAAGATCCATACCAAGGGTGCTCAGAATGCCTTTAACATGCTCCGCGATGGTTGCAATTTTCTCTTCATTAGAAAGGTCAAAAGCATCTTCGCGCAATGGCGTTAAGGCAGTGAAACTCTCGTGTGCATCGCCAATTTCGTCGGCGAGAATTTGGTTAGTAGTGTCAGACATTTCTTTTGTCAAAGCTTTTAAGGGCGGCAAAGGTACAAACTATTAATCCCAATAAGGCACACCTTGTTCACGCGCATTGGCCTCTAATTGGTCTAATTTTTCATCAATTTTTTCCAATGCGGCTGTTGCATCTGCAATCATCGCTTCTGCATCTTCCTTCATAGCGCGCATACTGCCCGTTGGTGCGCCGCGATGGTTGAACGTACCCCATGCCAAAAGACCCGTGACATCGCCCAATGAAGCTCCAGCTTCAAATTCACGCTTTGTACGTGTCGCATCACCTTTTAGTAACAAGCCTAACTCTCTCAGTTCGATATCGATAGAACGGGCTGTGTTTAGGTCTTCTAGGCTAGCCCCAGGGGTGTTTCTCAAACCTGCACGTAATCTATTCAAGTCTTCTTTGAGTTCGGTATACCGAGCATTTATCTGGTTTGAAACAGCCATAAGTGCATCGACACTTTGGTTAAACTCCATGTCAATACCTTCGTAGTTGTACAAATGATTTACCTTAAATTCATGGCGCTCAACGAGTGTTTCCAGCGCACCATTTGTTGCTCTTGATAAGCTCAGGAAATACGTTCCTGGCAAAACGAAAGTCGTGCCATAAGCTTCCGTTACCGGTTCTCCATTCGTGCGAATGGACGCTTTGCTGCTCATTCGGCCGTCCCAAGTATGGCGTGAAATACCCTTGCTGTCCGATTTAGTAAACCGTGCAACGGGATTACCTAGAGAGTCCGAAATTTCGAAAAGCAAGTACGGCTTCTCTTCCCAATCTTCCGCTTGCAACTGATCTAAACTGGGGTAATGCGGCAGTTCATTATTCGCTTCTGGCCGATTTTCCTTCACACGTTTTGCGTTTTCAGCGAGGTACCATTCAAAGGTAGTACCTACTTCGGGGTTTTTTGCTTTATACAACTGAGCTCCCTTGTAATCCGTGCCGCCGATATTTGCACGGCGGAACAACAAACCAGGTTTCGTGGTGAAGAAGGCAGCTTCTTGGTCCAGTACATATTCCAATTCGCGGAGTGGGCTGTAATTGTCCAAAACATAAAATCCACGGCCAAAGGTGCCCAATACCAAATCGTTTTCACGCTCCTGAATGGCAATGTCGCGCACCGCGATCGTGGGTAGGCCGCTTTTTAGCGGGACCCAGTTCTCTCCGCCGTCAAGCGTGAAGAATACACCGAACTCTGTTCCTACGAAGAGTAAATTTGGGTTGATATGGTCTTCAGCAATGCTGTATACACTACCGCGCTCTGGTAAGTCTTCGGCGATATCGTCCCAACTTTTACCGCCATCTGTACTTTTGAAAAGGTATGCTTTGAAATCACCGTTTTTGTGATTATTGAATGCGGCATAAATGACTTTCTTATTGTGTTGTGAAGGCATAAGATCTTGGACATACACCAGCGGTAAATTCAATGATCCTACTTGCGTTTTAGGCAAGCCAGTGAAGGTTTTTATACTGCTCCAATTCTTGCCGTCATCCTCCGATTTCCATACCAAACCGTCGTCGGTTCCTACCCACAAGTGTCCTGCATCTAGCGGACTTTCACGCAACGTGACAATATTACCATAAATGGATGTACTCTTGTGCAGTGCTATGGCCTCAGGTCCCCAGTAGCGGTCCATGATTGGCAAGGTGTTGCGGTCCAATTGTCTGCTTAAATCGCCACTAATGGTCGTCCAGCTTTCGCCGCGATCCGTACTTTTAAATACTTTGTTAGCGGCAAAATATAAGGTCTTTTTCTGGTGCTTGCTTGCAACCAAAGGTGCATCCCAATTCCAACGGTACGGCGTCTCTTTGTAGCGCGGTTGCGGTTGTATCGGGGTCTTTTCGCCGGTTTGCTTGTTGAATCGCACCAGCCACCCGTATTGCGCTTGCGCATATACGATGTTGGGGTCGTCCGGATCCGTAGCGCTTTCAAAACCATCGCCGCCATTAGTAACAAACCAATCGCTGTTGATGATCCCACGAGAATTGATGGTCTGCGACGGGCCGCCCAAACTATTGTTGTCTTGCGTTCCCCCGTAAATATTGTAGAACGGCCAGTCGTTGTCAACAGCCACACGGTAAAATTGGATTGTAGGAATGTTTGCCTTCCAATTCCAGCTGCTCATTCCGTCCCAGGTTTCGTATAAACCACCATCAGTACCGATGTACATGTGGTTCGTGTTTGTTGGGTCAATCCACAAGCAGTGGTTGTCCACGTGTTTGAAGCGCTTTGGTATGTTTTTAAAAGTCTTGCCACCATCCGTACTTACGTGTGCATAGGTGTCCATGCTGTATACCGTATTCACATCCGTCGGGTGACAAATAAATTCTACGTAATAATTTCCTGAGGTTTCATGACCGGAGCGTTTGTTCCAACTTTCTCCGCGATCCGTAGAGGCGTATGTCCCATGACCTTCCACAGTAGCGTAGAGTACATCAGGATTTGCAGGTGAAATATCCATACCGATTCTCCCCACATCTCCTCCCGGAAATCCGTTTTCTACCTTATTCCAATGCGCTCCGCCATCGGTGCTTTTGTACATCGCGCTGTTGGGGCCGCCGCTGAGGTGCGTGTACACGTGTCTTCTACGTTGATGGGCGGTGGCATAAAGCGTTTGTGGGTCGCGCGGATCCATATGAATTTCGTTGAAACCAGTATGGTCGTCAACATATAGAATACGCGTCCAAGTTTGACCGCCATTTTTTGATTCGTAAATACCGCGTTCTCCGCCGGAGGACCACAATGGACCATAAGCAGCGACATAGAGGTGGTTCCCATCGGTCGGGTCAATAGCAATCATACCAATATGTTCGCTTGTTTCAAGACCACTTTTGGTCCAGGTTTTTCCCGCGTCACGACTCACATAAAGACCGTCTCCGTAAGCCACTGAGCGCTGGTTGTTGTTTTCTCCTGTTCCAACCCAAATTACATTAGAGTTGTTAGGGTCAATCGCGATACAACCTGTACTGTAGCTGCCTTGGCTGTCGAATATAGGTTCGAAAGTGGTGCCATTATTCGTGGTTTTCCAGACGCCCGAAGAGGCCAATGCCAAGTACATTGTTCCGGGGTTTTTCGTATCAACGGCTAAATCTGCGATTCGTCCAGAAGTGGTTGCAGGGCCGACGTTGCGAAATTTGAACGCACTGAGGCTGGTTTTCGCCCAAAGCGGCTGGTCTTCCTTGCTTTTGCGCTGGGCTTGTGCAGGAAGCGTGAATAGAATTGCAAAAAGAACGACTACGGCTGAGGTAGTACGACGAAATGAATGGCTCATTCGGAAGAGTATTTAAATGAATTGGACCACAATAAGTGCAGTCACTGCAAATTACGTTAAAAGATGCAAAACGCCTTAGAATTTCCAGGTCGACCCGATGGACAGCATAGAGCGCTGTCTCGTGATGGCTAGTGCCTCGGTATAGGTTGCACTGAACGGGTAATATTGTGTGGATTGACGGAGTTGGCTCCAGCTCATGAAAAAGGTGTGGCCTTCGCTTTGTAAGGAGATGCCTAAACTGCGACGCCACTGCGCGTCTTGCCCTTGTTGAAAGGCATTGGTATAGCCGCTACCTGCGCGCACTGTGATGGGGCCTAAACGCAATTCAGCCCCTGCAGCAAAGGTATGTTGGTCGTCCAATTCTTCGTTGACGATTTGGTTGAGGTACCGTTCTTCTCTGCTCAAAGCTGCAGCAAAACCGTGTGGGATGTAGGTGTGACTCAACGTGATAAGGCCTAATCGGCCACCTACTAACGTGAAACCCGACTTGAGCTTCGGCGCAGTCATCATGCTCCATTGGTAGAGCAGACCGTATCCTTCTGCTTTTGATATGATTTGGTTGACGGAAGAACGGAACGCAATCATCTCCGTATCCCAGTTTTGTGTAAAACTGTACACCTGAGGAAGGTCAACCGCAATTCCAATGCGCATACCTTGTGTAGGGCGGTATAAAAGTCCTGCGTTCGCAGTGATGCCAATGCCACTGTTGTCCCAATAATCCACAACATCAAAGGAGGTGAGGTCTGTAGTTTCGCTGTAGCTCTCTTCATGCGTCACCGTCACTTTTTCGAAAGAGTGCACGATTTTAACCGATGCGCCGTAGTAAAGCTGTTTGCTCGCTTCTGCACCAAAGCCCAAAGTCCATTGATTTTTCATTCCGGTACGGCGGAGATCGTGCTCGAAGTCTGTGTTGTTGAGATTTGCGGTGCTGTAGTATTCACCCGTCGTGTCGTTGCGGTCGGAAGCATAGCTTTGGTAGAGCATGTCTTCATACGGACCTACCCACGGTAGATCGTCTGGCGAATAATAGTGGCTGTTTTCTAACCATTGCTGCTGGATGCTGCCCCCGCCAGTCTGATTGTAACGTAAGTTTTGACGAAATAAATCGTCTGAATTGTAGGTAAAGAAAATATTCACACCCGATTCAGGCTCTTTACTTATGTAGCCAAGGTTGGCAACATTCATACTTAGGGCATTCCCGGTTGGGAAGTTGTTGCTGTTTTTGAAATGCGTCGTACTGTAGAAGGAAAGATCGCTACCGAATGCAGCCTGTCGGTAGAGGCCTGCTCCAGCAGGATTTTCAGCAAGTGCGGTGAAAGAACCACTCATTGCGGTCATTGCGCCGGAGAGGCTATTGTAACGTGCATCACCCCACAAAACCGGCTGGTTAAGCGTCGCAAAGTAGTCCACACTTTGGCTCTTACTTAGAAAAGTCAAAAAGAGGAGTAGTGACAGTAATCGAAGTTTTTTCATCGTCTACGAGAGCCGCTTGAGTTGGAAGTGGTTCCGCTACGTGTTGGAGCGGAAGGCGTGTACGTACTGTTTGTTGAAGGTGCGCTCTCGCTGCGGAAACTGGCGCTCCGTTCGTAGCTTGATCGTGTCGTTGGAGCATATTGCTTCTCATTGCGCGTGGATCGAATGGGTTGAACCGCACTCGAGGGCCTGCTGCTGCCAGTTGGGCGCATTGTCGAAGGCTGACGAAGTGATTTTTGAGCAGATTCGACAAGCGGTTCTGCCCACCCTCTGGAAGTCTTCGATACTGGTGCGGAAGCCCCCTCTGTAACGACTTCGCTTCTCCAATCTGAAGAATAATTGGCAATGCGACCGCTGGTACTCCCTTGTCCGCCGCTTCTGCGGTATTTGTTTGGACGGCGGCCACCGTAATTTACCCCCGTTTTAATAGGGTCATTTGAGGGTGAGGAAGTGGTGTTGCCAAAATTGGTCACTCCATTCCACGCATTCCATCCGTTGCCGTATGGATTATAGCCGTATCCGTATGCATTGTACCCATAAGGGTTATAGCCCATGCCCCATGTGTTGTTCCAGCCGTATGGATTGTAGCCAAAAGGTTGCATGCCCCAATTGTTATTCCATCCGAATGAATTGTATCCAGAGGTGTGGTAGCCCATCGAACTCCAAGCGTTTCCGCCCATGCCATTGTTCCATTGTGGATAGTAATAGGTGCCGAATCCCGGGGTCCAATAGCTTCTGCCGTTGTTCCACCAGTTAGAGGATGATCCTTGAAGTGGTGTTACGAGCATTGATTGTTCGCCTTCCCAGATGAGTGCATAGTCATCCTCAGTATATGGCTCGCTATCCATTACTCCCATGGATTTTGCACCGGCAAATCGCGGCGCAGGAAGCGCAGGGTTGTAATAATTTTCGTCCTCGAAATAATTATCCGTCAAACTCACAGAAGTCCCACATGATGATAACATGAGGGAAGAAATGAAAAGTAGTAGTATGGGCTTCTTCATAACTTCAGTAGATTTGCGTTTCAGATTAACCAAGGTACAAAAGTTATACCAAGCTAAAATTCATGGCAAAATATCTCACAACACGCGAGGAGGATTACTCAAAATGGTACAATGAATTGGTAGTCAAAGCTGATTTGGCTCAAAATTCAGGTGTGCGCGGTTCTATGGTGATAAAGCCCTATGGCTTTGCTATTTGGGAAAGCATCCAAGCGGATCTTGACAGACGGTTTAAGGAAACGGGTCACATGAACGCATATTTCCCGCTATTCATACCGAAATCATACTTTTCCAAAGAAGCTTCACACGTGGACGGTTTTGCCAAGGAATGTGCGGTAGTGACTCATTATAGATTAATGGATGACCCCAATGGTGGTGGCGTAGTCGTAGATCCTTCGGCGAAATTGGAGGAGGAATTGATTGTCCGCCCCACGTCTGAAACCATTATTTGGGACACTTATAAAGATTGGATACAGAGTTACCGCGACCTTCCTATTCTAGTGAATCAATGGGCGAACGTGGTACGTTGGGAAATGCGTACACGCTTATTCCTTAGAACGTCAGAGTTTTTATGGCAAGAAGGTCATACCGCGCACGCTACGAAGGAAGAGGCCATCACTGAGGCAGAGACGATGTTAAATGTCTACACGGACTTTGTTCAGGACGTCATGGCTATTCCTGTGCTTCGCGGGTTGAAAACGGAAGGTGAGCGTTTTGCGGGTGCTTTAGAGACGTATTGTATTGAAGCAATGATGCAGGACGGTAAAGCGCTGCAGGCTGGGACTTCGCATTTTCTAGGGCAAAATTTTGCCAAAGCATTCGATGTGAAATTTCAAAACAAAGAAGGCAAACAGGAATACGTTTGGGCGACTTCATGGGGCGTTAGTACCCGATTGATGGGTGCGCTTATTATGACGCACAGTGATGATAATGGCTTGGTATTGCCGCCGAAGTTGGCACCTTACCAAGTGGTTATTGTACCTATTTATAAGGGACAAGAGCAATTGGACGCGATAAATGTCGTTGCAGAAGACCTTATGGCTCAATTGCGTGCTAATGGCGTCACAGTGAAATACGACAACCGCGATACGCACAAGCCAGGCTGGAAGTTTAATCAATACGAGCTTCAAGGTGTTCCGTTGCGCATCGCTATTGGTCCTAAGGATTTGGAGAAAGGCAGTGTGGAATTAGCGCGCAGAGATACCTTAACCAAGCAGTTTGTGGATCAGAAAGACGTGGCGACTGCCGTTCCAGCATTATTGGAAGAGATCCAAAAGACGCTTTTTCAAAAAGCGCTAGACTTTAGAGAAGCACATTCTCAAGAGGTGAATTCTTGGGAAGAATTCGAAACATTAATGAAGGGAAATCCTGGCTTTGTGTATGCCCATTGGGATGGAACTTCAGAAACAGAGGATAAGATTAAAGAATTGACTAAAGCAACCATCCGTTGTATTCCTTTGGATTCCAAGGAAGAAGAGGGGGTCTGCGTGCTCACAGGTAAGCCAAGCAAGCAGCGTGTAGTCTTCGCTAAGGCGTATTAACAGGTAATCTTGGGGCTCGAATTTATTTTCGATTTTTTGTGTGAATGTGTTGTGAATCTGAAAAACGTGATTACATTTGCACTCCCCAAAGAAAACCGGGGAATGTTCTGGAACATTTAAGGCCCGTTCGTCTAGCGGTCCAGGACGCTGCCCTTTCACGGCAGAAACACGGGTTCGATTCCCGTACGGGTCACAACTATTAAGAATAAAAAGACATGGCAAACCATAAGTCTGCTTTAAAAAGAATTCGTCAGACAGCCAAGAAGGCTGCACACAATCGTTACTACCACAAGACGACACGTAACGCTGTGCGCAAACTTCGTGGAGCAACTGACGCCACGGAAGCTGCAGAAATGCTCCCACGCGTTACTTCTATGCTTGATCGCTTAGCTAAGCGTAATATCATTCATAAGAAGAAAGCATCAAATTTGAAGTCAAGCTTGGCTAAGCACGTCGCGGCGCTATAGGCTTTTCTTAACCGTGTAAAGATTCAGTGAGCCCGCTTCCGCAAGGAAGCGGGTTTTTTGTTTTGGGGCTAGGCCATAGGTTGGGTCAGCTACTAGTATGTCCGCTCGCCATTGGCTTAGGATCCTCTAGTATATAGGGTAGGGGTAAAAAAAATCCCCGCCAGTGGCGGGGATTTTTAGCACTATCGTAGGAAGTGTTAATCTGCGTAGAGCGCTTCGATTTGCTCCTCATATTTTGCAAGGATGGGTTTGCGTTTAACCTTAAAAGTTGGGGTTAAACAACCATTGTCTACGGTGAACTCGTCTGTATCAATAATGATTTTTTTCACCTGTTCCCATTTTCCAAAGCTAGAATTAGCGCGTTCAACGTCTTTCCAAACTCTGTCGCGAACTTGTTGATTCAAGGCCATCTCTTTAATGGATGTATATTCAATATCATGGCGTGAACACCACTCCTTAACACCTGGTTCATTTAAGATGCAGATGGCGGCCGGGAATTTACGTCCAGAGCCAATAACCATACTCTGCTCAATGAGGTGAGAAGCCTTCAATTCATTTTCGATCAGTTGAGGAGCGACATACTTACCGCCCGAGGTCTTGAACATTTCCTTTTTACGGTCGGTAATGCGAATAAACCCGTCTTCAATCACACCAATATCTCCTGTATGGAACCATTCGCCTGTCATTACTTCAGCGGTGAGTTCAGGTTGCTTGTAATAGCCCATCATGATGTTTGGTCCTTTGGCAAGGATTTCACCGTCTTCGGCGATTTTAGCCTCAACACCGTCGATCACCTTACCCACAGCTCCTATACGGATCATGCCAGGTTCTGCAGTGGTATTTACAGAAATTACAGGCGCAGTTTCCGTAAGACCGTAGCCTTCTAAGATAGGTACCCCAATTCCGTTGAAGAATCGAGCCAAACGTGGTTGCAGTGCTGCTGAACCGGAGGCGACAGCTTTAATTTGAGTGAGGCCAAGCGCTGCACGTACTTTACTAAAAACAAGCTTGTCCGCAATGCCTAACTTCCAGTGATAGAATCCGCCATTTGCATGTTCGGGTTCCCATTGCAATGCGAGGCTAACGGCCCATTCGAAAATTTTAGTCTTGAGCCCACCTGCACTGGTGCCGTTCGCAACAATTCCATCAAAGAATTTCTCTAAGAGTCTCGGGACTGCGGTGAAGATGGTAGGCTGGCAGTAATTTAAATCGGCTTTAATGGTTTCAATAGATTCGGCAAAGTAAATGCTCGCCCCATTATACATGTAGAGGTACTGAATAAAGCGCTCGAAACTGTGGCAGACGGGTAGGAAGCTCAAAGTCTTTGCCTCGCCTTTAACCAAACCAGGAATGCGCGGGGTGGCTGCAATCACATTGCTCACGACATTTTTATGGCTCAGCATAACGCCTTTTGGCAATCCCGTTGTACCGGATGTATAGATTATCGTGGCAAGATCTTCTGGTTTCACAGCATCACGTGCCTTTTCCACATCTGCTTGACGCGTTTGGTCGGCGCCTAAAGCCAATACTTCCGACCAATGGTTCATTCCTTTGTATTGCTCAAATGTGAACACTTTTTTCATGTGCTCGCATTTGCTCAAGACATTTGTAACCTTCTGGTAGAGTTCATCGTTTGAGACAAAGCAGTAAATACTTTCGCTATGATTGAAAATATATTCATAATCTGCTTCTGTCATGGTTGGATAGATGGGTACATCTACAGCGCCAATTTGCAATAGCGCATGATCCATTATGTTCCATTCGCAACGGTTGTTGTGCGAAATTAGTGCGACTTTATCACCGGCTTTAACTCCAAGCTCAAGCAAAGCTCTACTGGCTTGGTCTACAGCTTCTGTAAATTCTTTTGTGCTGTACGATTTCCATTCACCACCTACTTTTGAAGTCATCATCAACTTCATAGGTATATGTTCTAGCTGGTAATGGGGGATATCGAATAATCTCGTGGGTTGTCTCATGGTTGAATTCTCTAGGAATAGTGTGTGTTATTGCGAAGGTTCAATATAGTAAAAATGTACTATCGACCTTTATTAGAATTGCTATCATAAAGTACTTGGCCGCCAACTATGGTTTTGACAACTTGAGTTCTTTCGCGCAACGCAGCATCTTCGCTCCAAAGATTGGTGTTCAGCAGGGTGAAGTTTGCTTTTTGTCCGATCGCTATGGAGCCATAAGTGTCTTCACCAAAAGCGCTGTAAGCGGCTTCGCGAGTCATAGCGCCAATGGCCATGCCGGGACTAATCGCTTGTTCTGGTAAAAACCCATGTTCAGGCCAATGGTTTTTATCCTGACGAGTAGTGGCAGCAAAAAATGTAGCCAAGGGATCGATATGCTCAATAGGGAAATCAGTACCGAAGGCGACCCTCTCATTAGCGGCATTAAAAATCCTTCTGTAGCTGTAGGCATGGTGTATACGGTGTGGCCCCAGGCGGTCTTCTGCCCAATACATATCACTTGTAGCGTGCGTAGGCTGCACGGAAGCTATGATGTTGGGGTGCGCGTAGAACGCACTGTCCTCCGGAGTCATGATTTGAGCGTGCTCTACACGGAACCTCAGGTCTGCTATGGTGTCCAATTCATTGAAACTCTCTAATAAAACATGGTGAGCGCTGTCTCCAATGGCATGCACACAAAGTTGCCAGCCGTTCTGAACACAACGTTCACGCAAGACGTCGAGTTGCTCTGGGCTAAGCAATGGCAGGCCGTAATGATCGGGCAAATCGTGGTAAGGATCGCGCAGAAGTGCGCCTCTTGAACCTAAGGCACCGTCAAGATAGGCTTTGACACTTTTTACTCGTAGTAGGGGCTTCTCAATGGGGCCATGGTTTTCGAAATACTGAAGGTCTTCTTCATGGTTACTGATCATTGCGTTCACGAATAATTTGAAGCTGCCCTCTTCTTGCAACGAATCGAGCAACAGGATTTGATGGGTCGAAAGTCCCGCATCAGTCATTGCAGTTAATCCATATTTCACCAAACTGTCCTGTGCTTGCAGTAAGGCTGTGCGCCAATACCTATTGATCAATTTTGGCAGCGTTACCAAGGTTTCGGCATTATCTATGAGTATGCCGTCCATAATTTGACCGCCGTCCACTTTCGTTTCGTTGGTAATTGAAAAGGCGTCTAGCACAGGTTGGTTTACCCAAGCGGCATGTCCATCTATTCGAGTGAGGTAAACGTATTTTTCAGAAAAGGCGGCAAGGTCATTTGCTGAGGGGTAGCGTTGCTCGGTCCAGTCATTTTGGTCCCATCCGCGCCCAATAATCCACTCTTCATTCGGGTGAAGACGAATGTATGTTTTGATGCGCTCAATGCACTCTTGCTTGGATGCAGCTCCAATGAGGTTGACCGTGCTCAAGGTGCGAGCGTAGCCGAACAGGTGTCCGTGGGCGTCGATGAAGCCGGGGTAAAGGTGCTGCCCATTTAAGGATAGCGTCGATTTTGCTACGGGGTATTCCTGGCCTCCACTGTGGTCTATAATTGAAGCTATTTTTCCGTCCTTAATACCTATCGAAAATTGTGGTCGTTCGCCTAATTTACCGGGAATAGCAGTGGGGGAATGTAATTCGAAGTTGGTCAACAGAACATCGAATTCCTCAGCGGGGGTACAATTGCTAAGTGTGAAGATGAAGAAGAGGTTATAAACAAAGAATCGGCCAAAAGTGTGGGAAAGATTGCGCATAGAATACAAATGAGTTGGTACAAGAATACCTAAATTTGTCCAAATTCTTTTCAATAATGAATAGCACTGCTGTTGCCACTTTAGATCAGGCTCAAGAAATGGGCCTCCGCCCCGAAGAGTTTGATAAAATCAAAGAGATTTTAGGACGCACTCCAAACTACCTTGAGCTTTCTGTTTATGGTGTAATGTGGAGTGAGCATTGTTCTTACAAAAACTCTATCGTTTGGTTAAAGAAATTGCCAAAGAAAGGCCCTCACATGCTCGTAGAGGCAGGTGAGGAGAATGCCGGTTTGGTTGATATAGGCGACGGCCTAGCGTGTTGTTTTAAAATTGAATCGCACAATCACCCTTCAGCGGTTGAGCCTTATCAAGGTGCCGCTACGGGTGTAGGTGGTATTAATCGTGATATTTTTACCATGGGTGCACGCCCTATCGCACAGCTTAATTCCTTGCGCTTCGGTAAACCTACTGAAGAACGCACGAAATGGTTGGTTAAAGGGGTGAGTAAAGGAATCGGCGATTACGGGAACGCCTTTGGTATTCCTATTGTAGGCGGTGAGGTTTACTTTGACGAATGTTACCATCAAAACCCACTAGTAAATGCTTTCTCTGCGGGTATCGTTGAAGTGGGTAAGGAAATATCTGCCACCTCTTCAGGAGTTGGAAATCCAGTATTTATTGTGGGTTCGGCTACCGGAAAAGACGGTATTCACGGGGCATCGTTTGCTTCTAAAGACCTTGATGAAGATTCGTCAGAAGATATTCCATCTGTACAGGTGGGTGATCCATTTCAGGAGAAATTGCTTCTAGAAGCAACCATGGAATTGGCTACGACAGATGCGGTAATAGGGATGCAGGATATGGGAGCAGCAGGGATTACTTGTTCTTCTTGTGAAATGTCAGCATCAGGTGAACACGGTATGGACATCTGGTTGGATAAAGTGCCGCTTCGTCAAAACATGGAGCCCTGGGAAATTTTACTCTCGGAATCTCAAGAGCGCATGCTTATTGTGGTCGAGAAAGGTAAAGAGCAGAAAGTGCTTGATATTTTTGATAAGTGGGATTTAGAATGTGAGGAAATTGGTGTTGTTACCCAAGGTGGAACAGTAAATTACTACTGGGACGGCGAACTTGTAGGTTCTTTGCCTGCTGAGAGCGCTGTTTTAGGCGGAGGCGCACCGGTCTACCATAGAGAATGGTCAGAACCTGCTTACTACCAAGAATACAAGAAATTTCATATTTCCACCGTTGAGGAACCTGCAGATTTGAAAGCGGTAGCTACCAAAATGGTTGCCCTACCGAACATTGCTTCTAAACGATTCATTTACGAGCAATACGACAGTATGGTGGGTACGCGGAACATGGGGACCAATGATCCTTCTGACGCAGGTGTAGTAAATATAAAAGGGACGGATAAAGCGCTTGCCATGAGCGTAGATTGTAACAGTAGATTTGTGAATGCAGATCCTGAAGTAGGATGTGCAATGGCCGTTTCTGAGGCAGCAAGAAATATTACTTGTTCAGGCGGTATACCATCCGCAGTAACGAACTGTTTGAACTTTGGTAATCCGTACAACCCTGAGGTGTACTGGCAGTTTGTGGGTTCGATCAAAGGGATGAGTGCCGCATGTGAAAAATTTGAAACCCCGGTAACAGGGGGAAACGTAAGTTTTTACAACCAAACGCAGATTGGCGATAAAATTGAACCCGTATTCCCAACACCTACCATTGGTATGATTGGTGTGGTTGAGGATAAAAAATTCATCACCACATTGAGTTACAAGACTAAAGGTGATTTGATTTTCATGATTGGCGCAAATCGCGAGGATATTTCTTCGTCACAGTATTTGGTGAACATTCATGGTATTACCAACAGTTCAACGCCACATTTTGACCTGGAGGAAGAATATGCCAACCAGAGACAAGTTCAGATGTTGATTCGTGAAGGCGTACTCAATAGTGCACATGATTTAAGCGAAGGCGGTCTATGGGTTGGATTGCTGGAGAAAGGATTTGCTTCAGGACTGGGTTTTGACATCACTCTTCCAGCAGAATTCAGAAAAGATGCAGTGCTTTTTGGTGAGGCAGCTTCTAGAATTCTCGTCACGGTAAGTGAAGAAAATAAAGATAAGTTCATCGACTTGATGATGCTGAATGGCTGTGATTTTGACCTAATGGGACACGTCACCAAAGGAGGTATTCGTGTTGATGACGAAGATTGGGGTAGCGTAAGCGATTACCAAGAGATTTATGATAATGCGCTTGGTGCTATTTTGAGCGCATAAAACGACGCTACGATTAAAATTTAGGACGGCCTTTACGAGAGTGGAGGCCGTTTTCTTTTAATTAGAGTCCGATTACAAAGCCCGCATGAACCAAAGGTTGAATTCGATTTTTGATTACAGCTTTTGAGTGTTGAGTCAATTCAACGGAAAACCATAAGTTTTCATATAATTTAACTCTCATTCTTTCAGAAACGAACATGTTGTGGAACATCGAACTTGATTGAAGAGTTGTTGAAATTCCTAAATAGGTGTCAAAACTGATATCATTAAATACATCAAGAGTATAAAGAGCAGAAAGGCATTGCATATCAATAGATGGCTCTACATTGAACAAGTAGCCAAGATCAGTATATCCTCTGAGGTCAAACCCGAAATTTGGTCGTATTAAAAAACTTATACCGCCCATTGTATAG
>Ga0209197_1001124_pt1 | contig 17362 bp, 17 predicted proteins | sample COGITO_mtgs_1105_4_FD_184802 | JGI IMG/M metagenome (GOLD analysis project Ga0209197, IMG submission 184802) | Pelagic marine microbial communities from North Sea - COGITO_mtgs_110512 (SPAdes) (version 2) | ecosystem: Environmental > Aquatic > Marine > Epipelagic ... | reverse complement strand
AATACCGCACGCTCTGCGAATTAATGACACCAATGCTGTCAGCTCATCTTTGGGTTGCTCGCTTTTTACATCTTCCAAGGCAGCATAGGCATTCCAAACATAGTCAGGGGCTAATAATGGCTGTTCTAAAACCAACTTATCAAACACATCTTTAATCATTTTAAAAGTGATTTCTCTACGGTTATATGGTTGATTGTAAAAAATACTCAAGGCTTTTATTTCGTCTTTGTGCAATTCTAAATACTCATTAAAGTCTTTTACAATGGCTGTTGCCTTATCCACAGAAGTGGTATCCCATTCCGATTTAGTAACCGTATCCAGATTAATGCTGTCAATGATCTGTTCGTGTTCTCTACGCACATTATCTAGGTAGTTATTTAACTCACCATTGAAGGTAGAGGCCGCTTGCCTCACTAATTCTGCTTGGGCTATTTTCTTGGCTTCTTCAATTAAAGCAGGCGTTCTGTCCTGTACAGGGATTTTATCAATTTCTAGTTGTGCTCTGTTGTCAATCTCGTCTTGGTCGTAAGCCGTAATCAATTCTTTGGTGATTTGCTTTAAGTTTTTACCTCCTGAAAATTCGAGTACTCTGTCTTTTTCATTTTCAGTGATTTGCTTTTCTAAACGAATCAATCGGTTGGATAAAGACAAGAACAAATCTTCATCTGCAATTCCCATAGAAATAGCACCTAATAAATCTTTCATGGGAACAGTAGGTTTTCTCTCTAAAGGACGGCTATCAGTTTTTTTAGATTTGGTTGCTCCAATAGCATCAACAATTACAAAGTGTGTTTTACTTTTTGCGGTACGAGACACTTTTTGAAAAGTATCATTATTAATGGTTCTAGTTCCTCTACCTTTCATTTGCTCAAAGTAATTCACACTTTTCACATCACGCATAAAAAGCAACACCTCCAAGGGTTTTACATCTGTACCTGTAGCAATCATATCTACTGTAACAGCAATACGAGGGTGATAAGAATTTCGAAAACGATTCAAGACGGATTTAGGGTCTTCATCTGCCTTGTAAGTTACTTTTTTACAGAAGTCATTTCCTTCATCAAATTCCTCACGGATAATCTTTATAATATCATCTGCGTGACTATCTGTTTTGGCAAACACCAATGTTTTTGGCACTTCATATTCACCATCTTTATCAAATCGGTTTGGGTAAATTTCGGTTTTTAAGGCTCGTTTGTATTCTCGTATAATATTCCTGATTTGACTGGGATTAACAACCTTTTTATCCAAGTCGTTTCGCTTGTATTCGGTGTCTTCATCCTCTTGCTGCCAGCGCTTTGCTCTGGTAAGTTTATCTCTTCTATCTATAAACCAACCCGCTTTTATAGTGTCTCCTTTTTGAGAAATCTCTGTTTCAATGGTATATACATCATAAGGAACATTTACGCCATCTGTAACAGATTCTTCATAGGTGTATTGACTTACCACATTTTCATTGAAGAAACCGAATGTTCTTTTGTCTGGTGTTGCTGTTAAGCCTATCAAGGAAGCATCAAAATAATCTAAAACCTGCTTCCAAAGATTATAAATAGAACGGTGGCATTCGTCAATTACAATAAAGTCGAATTGTTCAATAGGTACTTTTGGTGTATAATCTACAGGGACAGCTTTTTTCTTACTCATTTGCTGTTGCACCCAAGAGCTTTCCTCTGGATTCTCTAGCTCAGCACTTTCGTCTAATTCTTCTCCTTTCAAAATAGAATACAGACGCTGTATCGTAGAGATACAGACTTGACTATCCGAAGCTATGTAACTAGAGGTTAATCGCTGTACATTATATAATTCTGTGAATTTTCTGTTGTCATCATTTGGTTGAAAGGTCATGAACTCTTGCTCTGCTTGTTCACCTAAGTTTTTGGTATCAACTACAAATAAGATTCGTTTGGCATCAACATGTTTCAATAATCGATAAACGAAAGTTGCAGCCGTAAAAGTTTTTCCTGCACCCGTAGCCATTTGAATCAAGGCTTTTGGACGGTTGTTTTTAAAGGAGGTCTCTAAGTTTTCAACTGCCACAATTTGTGCAGGTCGCAAACCTGTTGGATCAAGAGCAGGCATAGAAAGCAATCTTTCTCTAAGTGAAGGTCCTTTTTTAATCCATTCTGCAATGGTTTCAGGTTTATGAAACCAAAACACATTTCGTCCTCTTGGTTTTGGATCTCTATAATCGGTAAAACGTGTAACCGTTCCTGTGCTTTCATACACAAAAGGCTTTTCACTTTCTAACATAAATTTCCCAATCTTAATCGCATCCTTTGAATAACGAACAGATTGTTCTTCTACTTGTAATAATTTATAGCCTAAATCTTCTGCTTTCGCTTCAATAACCCCAACTGCCTTTGAGTGTACAAAAAGAATGTAATCCGCAGAACCTGATTCTGTATTCGTTTCTCTAAGAGCAATACCAATGCCAGCGGACAAGTTTACTTTGTCTTTTGATTGTACTAACCATCCTGATTCAATCAGCATTTGGTCAATCTTATCTCTTGCTATTTGTTCTGGGTTCTGATTCATGGCTTACTGCTAACAATTAGGTCTTTTACATCTATATCTAGAATTTTGGCGATATCATTCAAAATTTCCGCTTTTTCTGCAGGAACTTCTATCGTGGTTTTTGCCTCGAAAATGTAGCACACAATATAAAAAAAAACTATCTCATATTACGATCTCTTTTTAATTAATAATTTTACGAAATAGAGTTTCATGAAAGGATAGTAAGTACTCTAAGCTTTTGAATGTTTAAGACCATTAGTTAAAATTGTTTAATCTAACGATGTGAACTCCATTTAATACTCTCCCGCGCCAGACGCAGTAGCAATTCTGTTTACTTCATGAAGCGACTGTAAACGCCGTTATACGCCGTTAAGCGGCTTCACTAGGGTTTCACCTCTTTTTATTTTAATGCAAAAAAATAGAAAAACTTAGAAGAGGAGGAGAATAGGGTTCAGTTCTTTGATCGATTACTTTAAGTTTTTTTAGAAATATTCTTTCCTATTTTTTAAATTAATTATAAATATATTATTTTAGTCAATCACAATCTAATTACTATGTCGAGTTATGTAAAGCTATTATTGAGTGCCTTTATATTAATCTCACCTCTTTTAGGTCTATCCCAAAACTTCAGATATTTACCAACCTCAACAACTGGGCAAGTAATTTATCATAAACACTACTCATTATCTTATTCAGAGGAGCATGAACAAGCAGAGTGGACGGCCTATCAACTAAAGAAAGAGAGACTAATAAGGGTGTTTCCAAGATTAAATAATTTTAAAATTGATAGACTAATACCAACAGGGTCTTCTAATTTATCTGATTATAGAAAATCTGGATTTGATAGGGGGCATTTAGTGCCAGCTCGTGACATGAGTTTTTCTAAATCAGCAATGAACGAGAGTTTTTACTTGAGTAATATTTCCCCTCAGCGCAAGTCTTTTAACAGAGGCGTTTGGAGAAAACTTGAATCGCTAGTGAGATCTTGGGCAATTGAGTATGATGATATTTATGTTATATCAGCAGGTGTTCTGAACACTTCAAACTTAACCATAGGTCCTAATAAGGTTACCGTCCCTACGTTTTTTTATAAAGTGATACTTCATTATAATGACATTGATATTAAGGCTATTGCTTTTTTAATACCTAATACTAAATCAGCTAAAGAACTTTCTAAATTTGTCTGTTCAGTTGATCATATTGAGGAGCTAACAGGGATCGATTTTTTTCCTGAACTCCCGGATAGTATTGAAAGTGTTCTGGAGAGACAATCTAGGACTAATCAATGGATTTGGAATTAGTGTTTATACAATGGAGTTTAAAACCAAAATTAAGTTTCATAAAACATCCGAAATTACTTTAAATCAAACGCTCAATTTTTCATTAGTAATTATTGCAAATATATTTTTTTATCATGTAGGGCGTAATGGGCTTTAAGGTCTTATTTGTTTGTGGGTGCAACCCTAGTGAAGTAAAGTATTCTAAGTTTCCGTCTGTGTTTTTGCCATACCATAATCTAACTGTTGTGTCTTGGTTAAAAAAAACAGTATCACAACTAGGAGTTGTTTTATGAAAATTATTAATACTATTTTCATCATATAATTTTAGTTGATTTAAAGAATATTTTTCTTTATCAAAATGGACTTCTTTATAGCCTGTACTATCCCAAATCATCCATCTTTGTTCATTAGAATTTAGAGTTATAACCGTTGATGAAATCGTAATAAAACAGACTAAAATAAGTATCCAATACCTTTTGAAATGTGAAATGATTTTACGGTCATTTTTTATTGTTGTCGCTTTTAAAAATTGAGTATAGTCTTCATAACCTAAGTATTTACACAGCACTTGAGTATATTCTGAATTAATTGAAATATCTTCTCTGTATAGTATATTATTAGCATCATCAAACAAATTTCGAAGAGTTCGTCCACTAATTTGAATTTTATAATCATTCAAAAGACTTACAGAAATATGATCAGCAATTTGTGTTTTTGTAGTTTTTCCTGGAATCTCTTTCTTTCCTTTTTCAAATGCTTTAATGATTATCTCTTTATACATGCTTAGCTAATTTTAGATCCACAAACTTACAAATTTTGACGGTAAACAAATGGAAAATATTTTCCAACAAATTTCCTAATTGTTTCCTAAAATAGTATTGTCGACTCACTTAATTTACAATAATTATTAGAGCTAAGATTTTAATAAGCCTAATAATTTATTAGTGTTTATTACAACTTTTTATAGTACTGAAACTCTGTTTCAGTACTATAAATTAAATTTGTAAAAGTTTCATGAGAATTCAATTTATTAAATACATACACGAGAAAATTCTCATTGAAGGTACAGGGTCCCCTAAAGAACTCGCTCTGTTGTTAAATACTTCAGAGCGGACAATTTATAATTATATCAAGTATATGAGATTAGAATTAAATGCACCTATCGTATATAATAGAACAAAATGCACCTATTTATACCATATGCCATGCAATATCAATTTTATTCATAACGATGCTATTTAACCAAAAATGGAGTACAGTAACCATTTTAAAAAACGTGGAGAACCCGAAAAGCCATAAGAGTAGGAAAAAACAATTTAACTATTATGAGAAAACATTTTTTAATTTTAATTGCAGCTGGATTTTTCAGCTTATCGAATGCTCAAGATTCCAAATTCTATGCAGGAGTTGGACTAGGATACGCAACTGCAGGCGGAGATGTCGCTGATGAATTAGATTTATCAGGAGGATTAAACATTAATTTCCTTAATTTGGGTTATAGAATTAATGAAACATGGGGGGTAACTGCAAATTTGAGCTCGTCTGGTCACCCTATTGATGATACCGATTCTGCTGTCGGAATTGGTCTTTTTAGTATAGGACCTATGATATCATTTCCCGTAGGAAATATGATTTGGGATTTCAAGCCACAATATGCTTTTAGTGCTAAAGGAGTCATTAGAGGTGAAGACGCACAAAATAGTTTACTAGGTGATTTAGAAGATGTAGAATTTTCAGGTGATGCTTTTATTATTGGAAATTCATTAGTGATGGGAACTAGTAAGGGGTTTTCATGGTCAATTGATTTTGATTATGTTTTTGGTAAATTTAATAAAGTAGAAGGCCCTGGTGGAAGTGCTGACATTGATGAGGACAATAAGTTTAATAATTTTAAAATTGGCGCAGGAGTTCGCTATAATTTTTAATAAATAGCTATGAAAAAATTAATATTTATAATTCCGTTACTCATATTTTCATGTAGTAGCGATGATGATAGTTCTTCAAATGAAAGTAATTCACCAACAGATTTTTTCGGAAATCATATTGGACTTTGGAAGACAACAATAGAAGGATCAATTGATATTCTAATTGATGTAGATAGCAATGGTCTTTCAACATATAATAAGTTGAGTACTGAAAACTGTTATAATTTTGTTACGCCCATAAGTGGAGGAACAACTGAGGTAGTTTCAAACAACTCTGAAGAATATTTATATGAAACTGTTAATATTCCTGCCGAAAATGTCTTTTCAGCAGATGATTTGGATTATGTGAATGACTTAGGATATAATTATGTAGATATTGCAGGTGCTTACTTACATACAACAGATCAAATAATTTCATACTCTGAAGGAATTTATGGGGCAAATTCTAATGTTGAATTGCTAACAGTCACAGGAAATATGGGTAAGCAGACTTCCAGTACGTTTAATTTATGTGACGATTAGTAAAATTTTTATAATTGCTGGCTGAATTAGTTAAGCCTTCAGCTCTTATGAGTTGAAGGCTTTTTATCCATAATACTATTAGAGTAACAAATACCATAACAATCAATCTTTATCATGAAACAAATAATCATTACACTTTTTATCTTATATGGACTAAATATAAATTCCCAAACCAAACTCTACGTCCATCCTGATGGGGACAATTATGCAGCTAATACAGAAACGATTGCTATTTTACCCTTAAGAGTTCAGGTGAAACTAAGGCCTAAGCAGTTGAAAGATTTTACACCTGAACAAATTATCCAAATGGGAAAGGACGAGGCACTGGATATTCAAAAAGGTATGCAAACTTGGTTTTTAACAAGAAAAAAAAGAGGTACTCTAAAAGCAAAAGTACAAACTCCTTTAAGAACTAATGCCCTATTGAAAAAAGCAGGAATTGACATACATTCAGCTAGTGATCTGTTACCATCAGAGCTAGGTGAAATTTTAGGAGTTGACTGTGTTGTGATGGGTACATTCGAAACATCAAAGCCGATGTCAGATGCTGCGGGTATTGCAATAGCAGCCCTTTTTGGGAGTTTAATGTCAACAAATAATGCAGTTTGCAATCTTGATTTCTACGACACTAGAGACGATGAACTTGTTGTTAATTACTTAAAAAAAATATCTGGTTCACTTGGTTCAGATTCTCAAGACTTAATTAATATTTTGATGAGAAAGGCTACAAGAAGAATTCCTTACACAAAATGATGATAAATTGTTTATTGTTAGTTTTAATTTTCGCTTCCAAATCTAGTATTAATCTTAAACCTATTTAAGCTGCTTCATACGCTTTACTTAGGCGTGTGAAGGGGTTTTAACTAAGTTGATTTAATAGTTGATATTTAGGGGTTTTGTTTGAATATATTTGGTTAAATCACAATAAAACTCCTTACATATTGTTTAATTTAAATAACTATTAACAAAACAAATTATGAAAAAATTATTTATTTCTCTGGCTTTATTTTCTATTTTATTTTCTGAAGCACAGCAAGCATTTGAGGGTGCTTGGAGTATGGAGGACTCATCCTATACAACTGTTATCATAGCTAGTGATTACGAAGTGCTTAAAATTCTTAATTATAGTTTTGAAGCTGACGCTACTCTAAATGAAGTCATATTATCCCAAACAGATAGCACATTGACAACATCTATTTATAACAAAAGGAATGGTTATACAATTGGACTTTCATATACGATTATAGATGAAAATACATTACAGTGTATCATTACAGGAGACGAAAATAGTACTGTGCAATTGAATAAAATACAAAACCCTGAATTGTGATAAGAAAAATTTATAAACTCAAGTACTTGTACGTATTTGTTCCTACAATACCATCTGCTTTTAAATTATTTAGAGCTTGAAAATCTTTTATTTTTTGTTCCAATAGATCATCAAAATACCCTGTATTTTCAAGCTCAAAGTAGTTTTGTAATTCTATGACAGCATACCCATAGCTCCCTTTTTTAACTAAACGTCTTTTGATTTCTTTGAATTCATATCCATGTGGCTGATTACTCAAAATCACATTGAAATTATTTATTTTATATGAAATATCCCCATTTCTCAAAATGGTATAGTACCGCTTGTAATCTCCAATCCAATTTTTAAGACTGCTGTGAAGAGCACGTGCATTTTTAAGATTATTTACGGAGTTTATCCTACTAGAAGGATTTAATTCATTGAAAAATGCGGTATCTAATTGATGGAATATATAGTGATAGGACTCTATCAGGCCCCAGGGATCTTTTTTGTCATATGTTTTTGGTCGTGGTATTTTGTAATTTGGAGTTATGAGTTTAAACTCTAGAGAGGTAGAAGAGGTAGAAGTGAAAGAAATAGAGCCATCCTCATTAGTTACTTGTATATCTCCTTTTTTTGAAGGCCAAAACGTTATGTCATATCTGTAGGTCCCAGGAATATCTTCTACGAGCTTTAATTTGTAAGTTTGACCTTCTTTGGTTAATGGAATATCCACTCCGCTAGCCGTGCCATATTCATTAAGTTTCCATTTGTAAAGGGTACAACTATCAAAGTCGTGGTCTGATTCAAACGTTATTTCCAAATTGTCACTTCTTACAATTCCATTTTTTAAAGATAAATTCTTAAATTCTGGACTGAATGTAGGGCTATTAATGTAGTTGTTTTTTGAGATTGGAATATCTAATAATTGCCATTTTGAATTGTCTGGAAAATGATTTGAAATGAAATCTTCAGGGTTTGCGTTGAAGTATTGTGCGTTGAAATTTTTATGGAAGGAGTTTGTCTTATTGTTATAAGCCCCTGCTGCCCAAGTCAAGTCATATATTTGATACCGACCATTTACTTTAACAACATTCCAAGCGTGGTTAGAGCTATAAAATCCAATATCTTGTGCACTTGTTTTACCATCACCAGTCACATAATTATTTTCAATATTAGAGAGCTCACATAATGCAATAAACAGTTCGGCATAGTCTTGGCAAACCCCTTTTCTTGAATTGATAGTGTTCAGTGGCTTTCTTGCCCGTTTTCCATATGCTATTGTGTTGGTTATAAACTTTGCAATCGCGTATACTTTTTGTTCCTCGTTGAAGCGCGGTTTTATAATTTGGTTATGAAGTTGTTCAATACTGCTATAATTTTGAGTTGGGAGAGATGCTAAATGAGTGTCTATAGCACTAAATTCCTGAGAAGTGCTTTTTGTTGAAAAACATAGGAAGCAAATGAGTAGTATAAATTTAAAAACTGATTTCATGGGTTAATTTTATACTAAAATAATATTAATTGTTTTAAAACATATTTTTTGTTGTATTATAATTTATTTTATTGTATATTGTAACAAGTTAACCAATCTTAATTAAAATGAAATATGTCATATTAATTACACTTTTTTTCTCCTCACTTTTTGCTCATTCTCAATATACTGGGGCAACTCCTTGGGAAAATTGTTATGGAAAAAATGCTTCATGTGAATATGTTGGTTGCTCAGACATTAAAGTGAACACTTCATCAAACTCATCCATCGTTGCAATTGTAAAAAAATATGGCAAGGTTGTTAAACACGCCTACATCTCTGCTGGGAGAAGTTATACATTTCAAGTGCCAGATGGAACTTATCAGGTTTTTTTCTATTATGGAAGTGAATGGGACAGAAATAAATCAATGAATTCAAATGATTGTTATAGCTTGAGAGGAGGATTTACATCAAAAGAATCTGTATCAAAATCAGAGTTAATTACATTGAAAGGCCAAGTTATGATGTACACTCTAACCTATTCAACTTCTGGAAATTTTAGCCCAAAGTCCAGTAGTCTGGAGGAGGCACTTTAAAGCACTCTTAAAATGAAAACATATTATAGTTTTTTTTTAATTTTATTACTAACATCATGTGGATCTAACAACATTGAAGACCAGGTTGAAGAGATTGTTAGAACATCTGAAAAAGAAGAAATAAATGAAATTGCATATTCTCTAGCAGATTCTCTTGATTTAAAAGCCTCTAAATTATTAATAGACTTGCATCCAAAACAAACTATTAAGCCTGACGGGACTACCGATTTTATAGCTATTGCCACAGAACGAAGAGTAAGATGGGCTCTCCAGGGAATTATGAGTAGATATTCAGGAATTAAAAATTCTAAAAGAGAAATCTGTTTATCATATATCACGGACCCTAATATTGATCATAACTTAAGTAATGATGAAAAAATAGAATTTATTTTATATGGTTTAAACTTAAATAATACAGACAAAGAGTTTCAAACTGTTTTAGCAAATTCTGCTCTAAAGCATGGGTCTGACGCTATGCTTAAATTAATTGAGGAATGGAAGGGTAATAAAAGCTCCAAAGAATTATTAAATGCTATTAATTTTTTCGATCAAAAAGTATTAAATCATTTAAGTACTCTTATAGAAGACGATAAAAATGCAATAGATCTGCTTGCGAGAATGGGCGAGCCCGCTATAAGCATGTTAAAACGTATGATGAGAAGCAAAAAACAGTCTGTTAGATTTGCAGCTGGAGATGTATTGGTTAAAATGATTGAGTACCATCCAGACGCACTAACAAGCTTAACCTCGGCAATTAATAAAAATGGAGTAAGGACTATTGCAAAAAACTACCCATTTTATATTAGACTTGGTCAGTCAGGTTCTGAACAGATTCTAATAAAAGCATTGCGTTATAATTTCAATATTACCATGTGTGTTGATTATCTTAACTGTGGAAGTAAAACTATAGAAGATGGCGCCACCAAAATAGCTAAAGACAATGGTTATACAGTTACTTCAGGATTTGGTAACCACTCTGGTCCAATTTGGGGTAGTGGAGGTTAAATACCCTTAAAATCATTAGCGTATAAACCCATAATTATTTGTGAATATACCAGCTAAAAAAAAACTTCAAATCGGAAGCGAAAATAAAGAAAAAAGAAATTTTCCAAAAATGTTAACATGTAATGAAATTAAAAGTAATAATTTTTTAAAACCAAATTTTGATGAGTTCTTGGGGATATATTATTTTAGTAATTTTAGTTCTGTTCTTACTTGTTATTTTCTTGCCACCAATTTTAACTTTTTTAATTGCAAAATGTGTAAGTTTTATAAATGAATTATTTAAAAATAAAGTATGATTGCATATTTAGTATTAGCATTAATAGTTGGAATTTGCTCAGCAATATATTGGGGTTTTTGGTATGGTACCCGTACAAAAATTGAAATGGAAGATAAAAAGTTAGAGTTTTTAGAGTCTAAATTCGAATACTTAAAAGATTATAAATTCGATAAAGAAACAATAACTTCAAATTCAGAAATTTCAAGAATTCTCAGTTTATTAAATCAGAATGGATTCAAAAAGGGGACTATTACAGGAGTTGATTCTTCACTGCCTCACAACGAAAAAAAACCCTGGAAAGTTTATTTAACAGTCAAGTCTGGTACATGGCCATTTAACGATAAAGAAGAACAAATAGAAATATTTAATATGTTTGATAAAGAGCTTTCTAGTAATGAAGAATTTTCAAATTTTATTGATATTAAAAAGTAAAAATCAAATTTTCGAATTACTTTAAGCTCAACTATTAGCTTTTCATAAATTAAAAATAGTTTTAAGATTTTAAATAACTACAAATGTATAATTTAATCGATCAGTTCGGAGTTGAGATAACACTACGCTCGATATTCCCAAACCTCAAGGGAATTGTTTTTAAAGACGTAGCCTATAATAAAATCTTAAATGATACTAAGCCCTTGGAGTATTTAACTCAAAACATTGATGATAATTGGTATTTCGGTCAAGGCAATATGGCGATGATTTTTAGAAGTGTTAAGCTTTCAGAAAAAACTAAAATTTTAAAAAATTTAATTGAAGCAAATAATTTAAAAACATCAGAAGTATTTAAAACAAGCTCAAATATAAACTTTTGGAAAGGGAATGGATTTAAAATTGAAGATGCAGATATAAAAGGGCAAAGTGTTATTATAATCACCAATGAAGAAACATTTTCAGAAGAAAATCTGGTATTACGAGACACTAAATTAGCGACCGTTATTGCATCCCCAAATTGGATTAGAGGAATTGATAAAATATTTGATGGAAGTTCAACAACTGGAGAAAATAAAAACTTATCAAATTTCAATAATACACCGCTCTTTTTTAAAGAAAATGATGACGAATATATTATAATTCCAGTTTCAACCTATGGCATAAGTAAAAGAATTATAGATAGAGTTATTTTTGATAATGGAGGAAAGAATAATTTCAATTTAATTGACAGTTATAAAACCGATGAATGGGAGTATTTTCATGCCGGAAAAATCTTTAGTATTGGATATCTTAGTAAACAGTCTTTTATTAGAATTAATGCGCTGCCTCAAACTCAAATAGCATTAGATGGGACCCAACTAGAAAGAGGTATTCATCCACTTTCAGATAAAATAAATCTACTCATCAAAGGTTTGAATTCGCCTATATACAATCCAGGTGAAGGAGGTGTGCCCGATGGAAGATTTTATGCTGTTTCAAGTAAAGCCAATGTTATTGTTTCTTTTTTTCCAGACCTTGATAATGCTAAGGGTAAGTTTGATCAGATTGTTTTGAATCATAATCCTAATGATAAAACATTAAAAATAAATAATAAAAGCATTAGAGATTTTTTCGAAGAAAATCCTGATGAGGTTTTTGAATTTATTGTGGATGGAAAATTTCAATTACAGTTATCCAAAGGGAACGTTAATTACAGAATAAATCTATATCCTGGTGGAGGGTTATCAAGTGATTGGAATTTTGATAAATCAGAAGATGACGTGAATTTAACTCCAGAATCTTCAACGAGTAAACGAATTAAAGTTTCTGAAGTAATCAGCTCGAAAACAAATCTCAAACCGGATGCTAAAATAGAGAATCAAAGAAAGTTTATAGAGCAGTCAACAGAAGTCATAAACAAAAACAAAAACAAAAACAAAAAAATAAAGGCAAATAATTTTTTAAATACACAGAAAGCATTTTCTAGGATAAAAAAAATAAAATTCCCTTATCTAAAGAGAATTCTCAAATTCCTAATTTTATTTTTAATGTTTTTGTTTATTTACAAAGCCTGTTTTTACGATGAGTGCAGTAACAATGCTGTCTGTTATTATTTAAAAGCGCAAGAAGCTGAAAAAAATATAGAGTATGACAAGGCTTTTAGCTTTTATAAAAAAGCAATCCGCGTAGATAGAAATTATATCGAGGCTTTCAATTCTAGAGGATTATTACATCAAAAACTTGAAAAGCATGACAAAGCGATTCGTGATTTTTCTAATATTATTGAGATAGATGAGACGAATTGGTTGGCATTTCATAACCGTGCAAACTCATATACTGCTCAAGGAGATAAAAAATACAGCATAGAATACAAAAAAGCAATGATAGATTATGATAAGTCTATTGAACTAAATGGTAATAATGAAAATGGCGTTAGTTTTTTTAATAGAGGATTATTAAAAGAAAAAATAGAAGTTGAGGCATGTGATGATTTTGTCTACAGTTGTGATCGAGAATATTCTGAGGGTTGCGATAGGTACAATAACAGTTGTTATCCAAAAAATGGAGATTTTGTTCTATTTAATGAATTTGGAAGTGGTGTTTTTGCCAATAATGGATTAAGTAAAATAAGACTTGATAATTCAAGAGGAAATAAAGATGTAGTCGCTGTAATAAGAAGATATGTAAGTGGTGGAAGAGATGGCCCCAGGATTAGAGCTCAGTTTATAAGAAAAGGAGAGGTTATTATAATGGAAAACATTCCAAATGGAACTTATTATACACAAGACTATTACGGAGACTTTTGGATTAAAAATCTGGATCGTAAAAAAAATAGGTTTTTAAGAGGTGTTTCATTTTTGGATTATAAATCTCAGCCCTTTACTTTAATAAATAAAACAATGAAATTCACATATAATACTTCAGGAGGAGCACAGGGAGATCAAATAAGTGAGGATGATTTTTTCAATTAGATTATGATAACATACTTTAAAATACATTCAAATTATTTGATTCACGGTACAAACGTCAAAGTTTCCTGGAAAACATCTGGTGCATTGTTCATAAAGATTCATACTGATTCCTGGAAAAATGGATGGTACAAAAAGAATGATGAAATTGAAATAAACCTTTCCAAAGAGTTAAAGAAGGTTACTTTGTATGCTTTTGGATTTAAAAGAATTGAAAAAGAAGAAATTATAATACAATTAAACAAACATAAAGATTTCACAATTGAAAGAAAAAAAATTAAAAAAATCTATTTCAAAAGTAAAAAGAATTCAATTGAATCATTAACCAACATAAAGTCCTTAAAAGTTATTGATGGAATAAAACCAAATAATTTTTTAGTAAAGTCAAAACAAATACAACCAAAAATTAATTATTCTAATTTAAAAATTAACGTTCATGGATAAATTTTATTACAAAACACCCAAACCTGGAATTATAATGAAAATGATGTGGAAAGCAGCGGGTGCTGACAGATACATACTAGAAAGAAGTACTTATTCTGACCATGTTAAATATGCCTGTCTGGGAGGTATTGTTATTGCAACAGGGCTTATGGCTTCATTGGCTGGTGGATATGCGTTTTATATAATTTTCGGACAACAAACTGCAAATTTAGCACAAGGAACTGAGGCCACAATAGAAGCTGCATCTTCACAAACACTCTCAATAATTTTTTCTTTAGTATTTGGTCTAATTTGGGGCTTAATTATTTTTAATATTGATCGTTTTATTGTTGCTAGTACTGGAAAAGGAGATGGCTCTGAGGCCATAACTCTTAGTGAAATTAAAACGGCTATCCCAAGAATTTTAATGGGTATTATTATTGCAATCACCATTTCAAAACCTGTTGAATTACGGATGTTTCAACAAGAAATAGAAGTGGAATTAAATAGCAGAAGAATTAAAGAAGTTAGTAAACAAAAAAAGGAAGTTACCAAATTGTATGAGGGAGAATTTGAGCAAATTCAAGAAGAGCAAATAAGGTTAAGAGCAGATATTTTATCGTACTTGGAAAAAAGAGATCAAAGACAAAATATATATGACGCTGAAATTTCTGGTGAAGGAAGTATAAGTGGAAGAGGAATTGGCCCCATTGCAAAAGAGAAAAAAGAAGCGCTAGACTTAGCTAAAAAAGCATATGACTCAGTAAGTAATATCAACTTAGCAGCTATTAAAATTCTAGATATAAAATTTTCTGAGAAAGATTCAATTATGCAAAAAGAGATTGCTAACGCAGAAACCTCTGCAAAAAGCTTAGATGGGTTAATGGCAAGACTTAAAATTGTGGATGAATTAGCAAAAGGAAAAGATGAAGATGGAAATGTAAATGAAGACGCCATTCCTTGGATTATAATCTTTATTACCTTGCTGTTTATGGCAATTGAGCTTACTCCTATATTCTTTAAAATGATGCTGATAAAAAGTCCATATGACTATTTGGAAGACAATATAAAATCACTTCAAAGAGCTGACCTTGGCATTGAAGTAAAATATGATTATTACGAAGATCGTGAGGGAGTCCAACGAAACTTGGTTATACACCATCAAGCTAATAAGTTACTTGCAGAGAAAATTAAACTCGCACAAACCCAGACAGAACTTAATGACTTTATTATTGATAAATGGAAAGATGAGGAGAAGAAAAATATAGCTAAGAGTCCTGAAGATTTTATTGACAAATCATGATTAAGCCGTTTTTAATTTTTGTGTGTGGTTTTGACCCTGTAATACTTCAACAAGATCATATCGCTGATTTGACTTTTAAGAAGTTTGCATTTGGTTTTATGCTCGTTATTGTATTAAGTTTTTTTTCCACTTTTATTGTATTTATTAATACAATTGAAAATTTACTTGGAAGCATAATCTTAGCAGCTTTTTTTTCGCTTTTGATTGTTAATTTATATAGACTAATCATAGTAACTTCAAGCCCAAATAATTTAAAATTAAAAAAAGAGAATTTCAGAGATATGATAGGGCACTATATTGTTAAAGCAATTCTTTTGTTAATGATATTTTTTATCATATCAGAGCCCTTAGAAACTTTTGTTTTTAAAAATAACATATCGGCATACTTAAATGATTATAAAGAAGAACTGGTTGACAATTTTGAAGACCAACTTAAATCAATTTCTATAGAAAATATCGAAAAGCTTACATATGAAAATGAATTAACAATAAAATTCAGAAAAAAAAATAATTTAAAAATTGACTCTATGAGTCAGAAATTATTGGACGAAAAAATAATTTTTATTTTACAAGAAGATCAAAAGCAAATTTTTGATTTAGAACAAAAAATAACAAAAGCAAATTTTTTCTTTAAGCAAATATCTATTGCAAACTCCAAAATACCGCAAAGCTATTTGTTTTCAATTTTGATTTTATTAATTATTCTTTTTCCTGTTTATCTAATTATGTATGATGAAAATTTTAAAAATTATTTCATATTTGAAGAAGATAGTAACAATTACATTATTCAAAATAATTGGGAAAAATATTCAGTAAAACAAGAAAAATTATTCTTTGAAACAACCGGTAAAAAAATATTAAGACAAAACTTATATCAAGACCCGCCCTTTAACAAGATTAAGTCTCTTGATAAAACGAAATATCTGAAAAAAGGTTCCTTAATAAAATGGTTTAATAAAGAGTATTAATTGGAGAAAATAAATCTTATAAAAAAAATTATTATTCATGGTGACTTTCAAGGAAGATATCATGCAAATGAAATCAACACCCTATCTTCATTTGATGATTATGATATCAATGTTATTGATGGAAATATAAGTAATGCACAACAAACCAACTATTATGATGTAATCTCTGATGAATCAATTTCTTTTCGTTTATCAAAATTAGAAAATGTTAAAATTACTGTTGATGACAAAGAAGGTGATTTTAAGCATGTTTTTGTAGAAGACATTGAGGATGTAATTATTTACGACATTCAATTTAAGGATGTTATCAAGGAGGGGAAGAGCACTTTAGGAATTATTAAAGGAAAAATATATGGTTCACTAGTTTATAATGAAGAAGTTGAATTGGCCTCGTTAGCTCCAGAACCACCCAAAAAAAACCTTGAAATAATTAAGGATACAGCTTCAAAAATTAAAGCTAAAACTGAAAGAAATTTTTTCCCTAGTTTGAGCATTCTTTTTTATGGTTTTCTTTTTGTTTGCCTCGCCATTTTACTGAAAGAAAAATTATTGATTTTGTTACTTTTTGTTGTTGGGATTTATATTTTGAGATCAATTGCATCTTATTTATTAAAAATAATATTTAGAAGTGCATCTGCAGTATTTATCTTATTAATCTTGCTAGGGCTATGGTTTGTTTTTTCTGAGGGATTAGACACTTCTAGAGCAGAAAATGATGAAATCGTTGTTGAAGACCCTCCAGAATATAATGAATTGGTTTCTAGACCTATTTCATGGAGTGATTATGATAACAGAACGTATTTTGGTGATTTTAAGTTTAAATATGGAGATTACGTTAAATCAAAAGAAAATAAAGAAGAAATCATACCTTTTTCAGAAAAAGAACTTTATTCAAGTTTAAATAACTT